>JACCDP010114315.1_pt1 | contig 25942 bp, 26 predicted proteins | sample 7445841 | NCBI WGS metagenome assembly JACCDP01 (sample SAMN15323441, study PRJNA562643) | freshwater metagenome | isolation source: river surface water | place: USA:Blue River Watershed | collected 2017-08-17 | reverse complement strand
TGGGGCTGAACACCCCACCGGTCGGAACGGTGCAATTCGTGGGCTGCGCGATCGGGGGAATTTCAGTCGGTCAGGTGATGCGCACCATCTTGCCGTTCTACAGCGCACTGGGCATGACCTTGATGGCCGTCACCTATGTGCCGGCGTTTTCGCTTTGGCTGCCCAACTTGCTCAAGTGAGTTTGGCAATGCCCCGCTCGGTGGGGTCAAAAGATTGACGCGACTGGCGAGGGCAGAGACCAGCCCTGCGCAGGGTCAAATCAGTTCCGCCTACGCCGCTCAGTCGAAGTCGAACAGTTCGCCCAGGAAGCCCTCACGCTTTTTCTTCTTGTAGTAGCCGCCCTGCGGGGGGTACATGGGCGGCGCAGCGGGGTAGTGAGGTGCCGGCGCGGCGGCCGGGGCCGCACGCGCCTGAGGCGCTGCACGCTCGATGATCTTGTCGAGCTCACCGCGGTCTAGCCAGACGCCCCGGCACTGGGGGCAATAGTCGATCTCGATACCGCTTCGATCGGCCATGGTGAGGTGAACGGTCTTGCAGACGGGGCATTGCATGGTCGGGCGCCTCCTGAAATGAGGAATCATCATCACACGGCGTTTTTGCCCTGTCTGGCGTTTTCCCAATACCCACGCTCAGACTAATGGCCCACGTTTCCTTTTCCGCGAAAGTCGCGGAGCATGTGAAGGGCGGTAGGGCTCCATCACTTGCCAATCGTCACTGCGCAGCGGCAAGGTAGATTCGCCTTAGGTCCCGCGCGCCGGTACAGCCTAGGCGCGCGGGAGGTAGGCCTCCCTCCCCGAGACGGGGACGCCGAGAGCGCCTAGGTGCTCGGCGTGCTGCAAGTCATGGTCGAGTCGAAAAAGGAGGAAGGGTGTGGATGGAGCAGTGAATTGCCGTTAAAACTCCAGGTGGAGGCTACGCTAAGACGTAAGTGCGGCCTGCGACTCGTCGCCCTGACCAGTCACACGCAGGCTCGCCAAGCTCAAATGAGATCGGGCCAGGTCAGCCTGAAGTATGAGAGCTCGCTCATGGGCGGCCACCGCCTCGTCGAACGGATCCAGACTCTGCAGGCCCAGGCGCTGATCAACTCAGGATCGGTGCCTTGGGCCTCGGGCACCACAGCATGCTGCGGAAGGCCATCTCGGCCTGCCACTAGGAAAGATAGAGACGGGCCAAGGCTAAGGCGGGTGATTCAGGCAGGGCGGACGCGTTCGGGGGTGGCATCGTCGTGTGCTGCGAACCAGTCGCGAGGCCCCTTTTGTGACCGCGGCCAGCTAGCTGACAAGGCGCCGCCTCGCACCTCATGCGCCGACCCCAAATGAAAACGCCTGGCTCATGAGAGAGTCGGGCATTGAATCAGGCGCTCTGATGCGGGCAATCACATCAAATCATTTCTCCCAAGCTGGCCCCTTGGCATATCGTGCTCAGATTGACAGGAGACAACGATGGTTCACCGAATCGCAAAACGCCGATCGCTGATTGCCCTTTGCCTTGCCGGCGCCTGCTCCGGCCTGGCCCTCGCCCAGGCGCCTGCTCCGGCCTACTACCCCGCGCGTCCCATCACGATGCTGCTGCCCCTGGCAGCTGGCAGCGCTGGCGACGTGGCCTTGCGCCTGGTCGGCCAGAAGATGGCCGAGAACATGCAGCAGGGTGTGGTCGTGGAGAACCTACCGGGCGCCTCGGGTCTGGTGGGCACCGAGCGGATCGTACGGGCCCCGGCGGATGGCTACCTGATTGGCGGTATCGGCGATAGCGTCCTGAATTACGCCGTCAACTTGGCACCCCGGGTCAACTTCAATCCGCTGACCGATCTTGAGCCGGTGGCCCTCGTCGCCACGATTCCCTGGACGGTTGCCGTCAATCCGCAGTTCGGCACCAAGACCCTGGGCGAGTTCATGGCCCGGGCCCGCGCCAATCCGGGCAAGATCGACTACGCCTCCACCGGGCCGGGCAGCGCATCGCATGTGGGAATGGAAATGCTGGCCGCGCAGGCCAAGGTGGCGATGCACCACATCCCGTACAAGGGCGCCACGCCCGCCGTGAACGATGTGGTGGCCGGTCAGGTGCCCGCTGTTTTCTCGGCCGTGTCGGTGGTACTTCCCTTTGTCAAGAGTGGCAAGCTGGTGGCGCTGGGCGTGCCGGCGGACAAGCGTTCGCCGCTAATGCCGGACGTGCCTACCTTTGCCGAAGCAGGTGTTGCAGACTTCAACTTCACCACCTGGGTGGCCCTGTTCGCGCCCAAGGGCACGAACAGGACCGTGATCGACAAGCTCAACGCCGAGACCGCCAAGGCCATCGCTGACCCAGGCGTGCGAGACAAGTTGCTGGCCATAGGCCTCGAACCCGCCACGGCCACCCCGGACCAACTCCGCGCGATGGTAGCCTCCGGCCACGCCCGAGTCGCCGCCATCATCAAGCAGGCCAACATCAAGGCCGAGTGAGCGCGGCCACCGTGGGAGAGCGCACGATCCTCATCGCCGGCGCGACGGGTATCGTCGGAGGCGCCGCAGTCGACCATTTCGCCGGGCGGGCGGGCTGGCGAGTGCTGGCGTTGTCGCGACGTCCGATATCCGCGCACCCGGGCGTGGAGCATCTCCCTCTGGACCTGACGGACCCAGCGGCGTGTCGCGCAGCCAGCGCACGCTTAGCTGGCGTGACCGACCTGCTCTACGCCGCGCTCTACGAAAAACCTAACCTGGTAGCCGGCTGGCGCGACAGTGACCAGATGGATATCAATCTGGCGATGCTGCGCAACTTGATGGACGCGCTTGAAGTAGCCGCGTCCGGCCTGCGCCATGTGACAGTACTCCAGGGAACCAAGGCCTACGGCCTACATGACGTACAGGTCCGCGTGCCCGCCAAAGAGCGCTGGCCGCGCGCGCCGCACGCGGTGTTCTACTGGCCACAGGAAGACCTCCTGAGGGAGCGGCAGCCCCAATCGGGATGGCACTTCACTGTGCTACGCCCCCAGCTGATCCTCGGGCATGCGGTGGGCAGTCCGATGAACGTGATCGCGGCCATCGGCGCTTATGCCGCGATCATGCGCGAGTTAGGCCGACCACTTTGCTTTCCCGGCGGTGGCCGCTATGTGCATGCCGCCAGTGATAGCCGCCTGATCGCGCAGGCCGCCGAGTTCGCCGCCACGCGGGCAACTGCCAGTAACGAGACCTACAACATCGTCAATGGCGACATGCTGGTCTGGCAAGACCTTTGGCCAGCAATCGCGCACCACTTCGGAATGGAAGTGGGCGAACCTACGCCCCTGCGATTGGCCCAGGAAATGCCACAGCACGCGCCGGTATGGTCCGCGATCGTGAAACGCCATGGTCTACAAGAGGTGACCCTCGACCACCTCCTGAGCAGCTCCTGGCAATTCACCGACCGTACCTTCGGTCACGGGCTAGAGCAGCCCATCGACCGCATCGTCAGCCCCATCAAGCTGTGGCAGGCCGGCTTCACCGGATGCCAGGACACAGAGGACGCCGTGATTCATTGGCTCTCGCACATGCAGCAGGCCCGCCTTCTCCCCGTTTGACACTCCTCAAAAGGACTTCAATGAGCAGCAATAGCAGTATCAAGAGCGCAAAAGAAGCGCACGCCGCAGGATTAAAGGTACTGTCCGACCTGGGATGGCCCGCAGACAGCGGGTTTGCCGACATGGACGCCCGTTTTTGGGAGTTCACCACGGGCCACTTGTTTGGCCAGGTCTGGTCGCGGCCCGGCCTAAGCCTGCGCGATCGAGCCCTGGTGACGCTTTCCGTGCTACTCGCAGTAGATGCAGACCGCGGCTCGATGAATCACCTGCGCTATGCGCACAACCTCGGTATTACCGAGGAGGAGATTCGCGAGCTGATCATCCAAGTAGGCTTCTACGCGGGCTGGCCCAAGGGCGCACATGCGATGGCCCGCTTCACAAAAATCCTGTCGGAGCCCAACAACGGCTTTGGCCAGCCCAAGACGAAGGCACCCTCCAAATCCAAATCCAAATCCCAATCCCAATCCAAACCCAAATCTAAGCCTCGGTCGACGAAACAGGGCAAGGGCACAAGCAAGCGCAAGACTCAAGGAGACAAGGCATGACATTCCTCACTTCCCCGATTCGCCGCCGCTGCCTCGTTGCCGTGGCTTCTGTCCTCGTGGCCCCTGGCGTTTGGGCCCAAGCGGGCTGGCCAGCGGCCAAGCCGATCTCAGTCACGGTGGGTCTGCAGGCTGGCACTGGCTCGGATGTGGCGATGCGTAACATTGCCGAGAAGTTGGGCCCGGCACTGGGGCAACAATGGGTCGTGAGCAGCGTGCCCGGGGCCGCGGGCCTGCTTGCGGCGCAGCATGGCGCCAAAGCGACGCCCGACGGATACACGCTAGTCGCGCTCAGCGGCGCCGCCGTGACCACGCTGCCGCACCTGCAGAAGGGATCCAATAACCCGGCCAAGGATCTCGTGCCGGTAGCGATGATCGTTTCCTTTCCCAGTGTGATCAGCGTCAACGGCAAGGTGCCGGCGCAGAACATCCGCGAGTTCATCGAACTGGCCCGCAAGAACCCGGGGAAGTACACCTATGCCTCGGGCGGCTCCGGCAGCGTGCAGCATACGGCGATGGAGTCCCTCAAGGCAATGGCAGGCATCAACCTGGTGCACGTGCCTTATAAGGGCATGGCTCAGGCCACCACCGACCTGGTGGGCGGCCAGGTGGACAGCGCCATCCAGGGCGTCGTGGCGGTGATACCCTTCGTCAAGTCCGGGCAGGTGCGGCCGTTGGCGTGGACGGGTTCGCGCCGCAATCCGTTGTTCCCCGACCTGCCCACGCTGCAAGAAGCTGGCGTGACGGGCTATAACTTCCAGTCGTGGACGGCCTTGTTCGCGCCTAGCGGGACGCCGCCGGACATCATCAACCGGCTCAATGCCGAAGTGCGCAAAGCCGCCGCCGCGCCCGACCTGCGCGAACGTTGGACAGCCAACGGCATGGAGGCACTGGACATGACGCCCGCCCAGATCGCGCAGCTGATTAACATCGAAAGCGACGAAATGGCCAAGCTCGTGCGCAACACCGGCATCAAGATCGATTAGAGCGTCCGACCAATTGGCCGGACGCTCAGACGGCTGGCCAGATGCGCTCGCCGATGAACGGCGAACCGGGTGCGTGGTCGCTCGCGCGGGTGATCTTGTTCGTCCAGTGAGCAGGTTCGAGTGCCAGCGACTCGTGCGGCCGCTCAAAGTGCTCCAAGCGGTGCGCAAGCGACTCGAACTCGTAGAGGATCCCGTGCTTGGGCCAGCCGGCGACTCCCGCCCATTTGCGCGTGCGGACCACGCCGGTCATGCGCGCCATCGAGGGCAGACGGTATTGGGCATACCAGCGAATCAAGTCGAATTCAGCGTCGAGTGAACGCGGTCGCAGAGTCCCCATCTGGATAGCCGGCGCTGGTGCGCCACTGCCATCCTGTGTGGCGCGCGAGGGGCCATCCACCCCGGCCTCCAGCGCAAAGGCCGCCGTGCGCAGGCCCTGGCGCAAGGCCAGCATCGCGTCGGCCTCCTGGGTCATGACCGCTTCAGCGAATTCGGGGGCAAAGAACGAATGGACGTCGTCCGCTCCCAAAAGCACGAGGTACTGCGAGCCTTGCCCGATTTCGTCCTGCGTGTGGTTGACGACTGTGCTCTTGACCTGCGCCATCTGCGCGCCGCCGCCGGCATACCGGTAATGCGCGGCCCAGCGCACGCCGGCCTGCCGCCGCAGATGGGGCAGCCAGAGGTCATGGGCCCAGTCCAGGAATCGCTGCGAATCAGTGGGTATCAGGTCATACCAGATACCCCAGAGGCCTGCCGTCATCTGTCGTGTCTCCTCCAAAGGCCGCCAGCATAGTTCCGGACAGACCGTCCCGACCAATCATTTGCGTCGATGGGCCGATTCACATCAAATCATTTCCCACCCTGGGGCTTAGCCGGTAAAAACCCCGTATGAGCACCCGCACAATCCTGATCGCTGGAGCTACCGGCATCGTAGGCCATGCAGCGATCGAGCATTTTTCCGCCCTGCCGGGATGGCGCGTGGTGACCCTGTCACGCCGTACGCCCTCACCGCGTGCGCGCGTGAGGCATCTTTCGGTCGACCTGACCGATGCCGCCGCCTGCCGGCAGGCGCTCGAAGGGATCCATAGCATTACGCATGTCCTCTACGCCGCGCTTTATGAGAAACCTAACCTGCTGACTGGCTGGATCGACCGGGAGCAGATCGAGGTCAATCGAGACATGCTACGCAACCTGCTGGACGCCCTCGAAGCCACCTGCCCCGGGCTGACGCATGTCACGCTGCTTCAGGGGACGAAGGCCTACGGATCGCACGTAGGTCGGGTGCCAGTGCCGGCCAAGGAGCGCTGGCCCCGACTGAATCATCCGATCTTCTACTGGCAACAGGAGGACCTGCTGCGAGAACGCCAATCGCGCGCGGACTGGACTTTCACCATCCTCCGGCCCCAGATCATTCTGGGCCACGCGCTAGCCAGCCCCATGAACATCATCGCGGCGATCGGCGCCTACGCGGCGATACGCAAGGAGCAAGGGCTTCCGCTATCGTTTCCGGGCGGTGGCCGCTATGTCAACGCCTGCAGCGACAGTCGCCTGATCGCGCGCGCGGTGGAGTTCGCGGGCACCAGCCTCGCCGCGGTCAACGAGACCTTTAACGTGGTCAACGGCGACGTTGTGGTCTGGCAGGACGTCTGGCAGTCCATCGCCTCGCACCTGGGCATGGAGGCGGGTGAGCCAGCTCCGATGAAGCTGGCCGACGAGATGCCAGGGCAAGAGGCAGTGTGGGCACGCGTGGTACAGCGGCACGGACTGCAGCCACTGACCCTGGCCCAATTGATCAACAGCTCTTGGCAATTTGCCGACCGCAACTTCGCCCAGGGACAGCCCGACCCGGACGACCGCATCGTCAGCCCGATCAAACTGCGCCAGGCCGGTTTCAATGGCTGCCAAGACACCGAGGATGCCGTCCTGTACTGGCTCGGCAGAATGCAGCAAGCGAGCCTGCTGCCCCCGACATGAGTCACTGCCAAAAATTTCTCATGCACATGGATTGAACATGAATTTCTATCCCAGATCTCCTAGCCAAGCGGGTACAGCGCCTAGCGGGACGCCTGCGCGTGAATACTTCGCCAATACGCCGTACGGGCGAATCCACTGCCTCGAGCAGGGCGAGGGGGCCCCGCTGCTGCTGCTCCATAGCAACGGCTGTTCGGCGCATGAATACAAAGCAGTTCTGCCACTATTGGCCAGCCACTACCGATGTATCGCCTGGGACTTGCCAGGCCACGGCGATTCGGATCCGCCGCACAGGCACCAGAACATCCGCGATTACGCTGCCGCCACTCTGGGCCTGATGGACGCCCTGAGCCTGCCCCAGGCCCATATCTGCGGCGCCTCCGTGGGCGGGTTTATTGCCATCGCACTGGGTCGGCTGGCACCCGAACGAATCGCCAGCCTGACCATCGCCGAAGCAGCGCTACGGACACCCGCCGAATGGACTGCCCAGTGGCCGCGCATCGAATCCATGTTCGCTCTTGCGCAGCAAACATTCGAGGAAGTGGCGCCCCGTATGCGGCAGCTCACACCCGACGTCCTGGCGCGCTGGAACATTGACCGCGCCAAGGCGGGCAGCTGGCGGATGGTAGATGTGATGTGGGCCATCCGGGAATACGATGCGACGAGCGAACTGCGACAGCTTGAGGTGCCCGCAGCGGTGCTTGTGGGCGACCGCGGGCCGGTGATCGCAGGCCTCAGTCGATTCGAGGAGGCACTGCCGTCGGCCCCCATCCGAGTCGTCACCGATGCCGGCCATTTCCCCATGATCGATGCCCCCGAAGCCTTTGCCGCGTCGGTGCACGAAGGCATCTTGCAAGTGACGGTCGTCAGTTCCTAGCGGCGCGAAGCGGCTACCAGCGCGTTGGCCTGGGCCACCATCGTGTCCGTCTGCTGCTTGAGGGTGTCAAGCAACGCCCGCGCCGCAGGAGTGAGCGGCTCGGTGGCTCGCTCGATCCGGAACAGGTCTAGCGTCAGCGGCGGATCTACGAGGGGGCTGATGATGAAATCGGCACGGTTTATCTCCCGCAGGATCGTGATGGCCGGGTTAATCGACATCCACTCGGACTGCGCCACCAGGTCCATCGACCCCAGCGTGGTATCCAGTTCGAGCTTACGGGCGACCTGGGCGCCGGTGACCTCTAGATAGGCATCGAGCGAAGCCCGGCGAGATTGGGCCTGGCTGGGGAGCACCAGCTTGATAGGCCCCAGAGCACCCAAGCGCACGGCCTGCCCAGGGACAAGGCCGTGGCCCCCGCGCGCGCTGCACGTCAGAAACTCGGGTGTACTGGCAAATAGATCGCTGCGAAGCCCCAATTCGTTCTGTGCCCCGGGAACGATGGCGAAATCAAGCTCGCCGGCCCGCACCTTCGCCACAACGACATCGCTGTAGGCATCCGTCACGCGCACCAGCACGTTGGGGTGTTGGGTCACGAATCCGGACAGCGCCGGCGCGAGCACCGAGCGAGTCAGTGTTGGCGTGAGCCCGACCCGTACCTCGCCATCCAGCCCGGCGGTGAAGGGGCGCACCGCAATACGGGACTGGGCATGAGCCCGCAGCACCTCGGTGCACGAGCGGTAATACAGGTCAGCTGCCGGCGTTGGTTGCACGCTGCCGCCGCGGCGAATGAACAGCATGACACCCAGGTGCTCCTCGAGCTTCTGTATGTGCTGGGTAACGCCCGATTGGGTCGCGTGCTCGCGAAGGGCGGCGCCAGTAAAGGACCTTTCTTCGTAGACGGCGACGAAAAGGCGGATGCGAAGCAGAGTGTCGAACATTGATCAGGGCGGGTGATCGGAAGGATCACATCAAATCATTTCCCTCGGGTGCGGCATCCCACTATCTTCTCTCGACAAAGTCAGCCGAAATGGATAACACCCGATGATAGCGATCTCGACAGCACCGGCCGCGGCGCCTGCTGGCACCGAGCCGGCTGCTGGCATCGATGTCCAGGAGCTTCGGAAGGTGCTCGGCGCCTTCGTCACCGGCGTCACCGTGATCACCACTGTAGACGCGGACGGCCTCTGGTGGGGCCTGACCGCCAACTCCTTCACCTCGGTCTCGCTCAATCCGCCGTTGGTCTTGTGGAACCAGTCGAGATCGGCCCCCAGTTTCCCGGTTTTTCGCGATGCCAGGCGGTTCGCTGTGAGCATCTTGGCCGAGGACCAGATCGACATCTCTCGCCGATTCTCCGGACCCTCCACCGACAGATTCGCCGGCGTGCCGATACGCATTGGCCTGGGCGGCGTGCCACGGATCGAGGGCTGCGCAGCGTACCTGGAATGCACTCTCGAGGGTGGCTTTCCCGGCGGCGACCATGCCGTGTTCCTGGGGCGGGTCGAGCGCATGGAAAAGCGTCCCCGGCCGCCCCTGGTGTTCGGGCATGGCCGCTACCTGATGACTCAGCCACACGAATACGCCCAGGCCGCGCCAGGCGACAGCTGGGCCCTGCAATTGCAGGCGCTGCGCATGGCCACACCCATGCTGGTCGAGCTGTCACGCGAAATAGATCGAAGCGTGGCGCTGTCCGTATGGGGAAGTCATGGGCCCACCATCGTGCGATGGGAGCAGCCCGCCAACGACCCCCTGCAAGCCCAGCTGCCAGCCGGACAGGTCTGCGACTTGCGTACGTCCGCCACGGGACTGGCATGGAGTGCCTTCGGTCTGGCCGGCACAGCCGATACGCGGGTTGAAGCCGAATTCAAGACTCTCCAAGACCACCGGCCGGGCTCGCCCGAGGAACTGGAGTTCTTGCTCGCACCCATGCGAATGCACAGGATTGCCCGGATCGTAGCCAGCCCGCATTTCACCGATCGATACGGAACACGAATCAATGCGGCATCAGCGCCGGTGTTCGATGCGAGCGGCCGCATGGTGCTGGCCATCACCGCGGTGGGGGACGCTGGCACCACGGACGTCGAGTGGGGCAGCCCCCTGTGCCATCGGTTGCGCGAGACAGCGGGCCAACTGTCCGCGCGGCTGGGATTCAAAAGCAAATCTGCGGACTGACAAAAGATCCGCTCAACTCTGTAGAGGAACAATATGAGACTGGGAATGTTCATGATGCCGGTGCACCCACTGAACCGGGATCCGAGCGAGACGCTTCGGGAAGACCGCGAAGCGATCATCCTGGCCGACAAGCTGGGCTACTACGATGCCTTCGTTGGCGAGCACCTGAGCGACTTGGCCGAAAACGTCACCAATAGCCTGATGTTCCTGGCTACCCTGATCCACTCGACGCAGAACATCAAGCTCGCCTCGGGCACCTGCAACCTCTCACACATGCACCCGACCTTGGTCGCGGCGCATGCAGCGATGTTCGACAACCTGGCGCAGGGCCGCTTCATCTTCGGAATCAGCCCGGGCGCGCTGGCATCAGACGCTGAGGCCCTGGGGATGCTGGGCGAGGACCGAAACAAGCTCTTTGCCGAGGCTATCGACATCATTTTGGCAATCTGGGAGCGCGAAGCGCCCTATGACATTGAATTGCCAGACAACCGCTTTCGCGTCACCACACGCCAGTCGCTAAATCCAGCCGTCGGCGTTGGGATCATGCAAAAACCCTACAGATCCCGCCGCCCCGAGATCGTCGGGACCGTCGTAGCGCCCTACTCCAAGGGCGTGATCGCCATGGGGCAGCGCGATTTCCATCCACTGTCGGCCAACTTCCTGCTGCCCAAGTGGGTACAGACGCATTGGGGCAACTACGCCGAGGGCAAGCGGAATGCGGGCCTGCAGGCCGACATTGCCGACTGGCGCGTGGCCCGTACCATCTTCGTAGCCGACGACGACAAGGTGGCGCGCAGCTATGGTGGAACGGATGCCAACAGCCCGTACCGCTTCTACTACAAGCAGATGCTCACCAAGCTGCGCAAGTCGAACCGGCACGAGGTGTTTAAGGAGCACCGCGAGCAGCCGGACGACGAGATCACAGTCGACTACGTGCTCGATCGCTTGATGATCTGTGGGTCGGTCGACAGCGTAGTCGACCAGATTCTGGCGATGCGCGAAATCACGGGCGATTTCGGCGAACTGGTCTACGCCAACATGGACTGGGCTGACCCGCAGCTGGCCAAGCGCTCACTGGAACTGATGGCGCAGGAAGTGATGCCGCGCGTGAACGCGGCGATCGGCAATGCTTAGACGCGAGCGGCGCGATGATCGATTGGACACGGCTATCAGTTGAGGCCGCTCTGTAGGGCTTGGGAAGCGGCGCACGCGCAACAGCCCCCACGATGATTTCCAATCCGGGGCCTCGCCGTCCCCACTTGCCGGGCGCAGTACTTAAAGGTGCAGGGCTGATTGAGTGGCTATCCGCCGAACACCTAGGGCAAGCGGCACCCGATGCAGGCCGCCGCCAAGAACGCGGAAAGCGATCGGGTCAAACGCGAGGTCGTAAGCGACGTCACGCGCGTGCTCAAACCCTCGCGGCCGCCCACGCTGTCACGGCCGCACCCCGGGCGTTTCGACCGTGAGCCCGAGGGCGCGGGTGGCCAGATGCAGCTCGAGTTGGACCATCTCCTCGCTGTGGAGGGGCAGGGGGTCGGCGCGCACGCCCGTCATGCAGTTGCGGACGCGGCGGCCCAGGGAACCCAGGCTTTGCCATTCCAGGCGATAGAGCGGGTAGGCGTTGGCCTGACCTTGGGGAATGGGGACACCCGCCAGACGGCCCCCGGCGAGCTGGTCGTGGCAGGCCACGCAGGAGAGATTCAATTGCCCGATGCGTTGCTGGAACAGCGCCGCGCCGCGTTCGCGATAGGGGTCGAGCCGCCGATCAGGGTTGGGCGTGACCGGCATGCCGCGCGATTGCAGGCCGACAGCGGCCTCCAGGGACAGCAGGTCGGCGTGCTCGGGGGACCAGGGGGACTGACCCTGGTGGCGCTGGCGGCACAGGTTGATCCGGTGCCCCAGGTTGACGGGCCGTTGCAGGGTGGCGTCCCAGGCGGGGTAGCGCGCAGCCACGCCGCGCAGGCCGGTGATCTCGCCGTGGCACGCGATGCAGGCCTTCGATTGCGCCGCAGGAGCCTGGGCCCACAGTTGGCGTCCGCCTTCGACCCAGAGCATGGCGGGGTTGGCGCCGTCGTCACGCTGCATGGCCTGGACGGCTGCACCCATGTCCTCGAAGCCGGAGCGGGCGGGCTGCGCGAGCGCCGAGGGGGCTGTGGCCGGCGGTGCCAGCGCGCAGCCGGCCAGGGCTGCGACAGCCAGCAGCGCCAGGCGCCAGCTCATAGCACGCGCAGGTCGCGCCGCTCGGTGTGAGCAAAGCCCCGGTCGCCTTGCCATTCAAAGGTGAGCGTCCCGCTGTCGGTGGCCACGGTGTGGAAGGCGAGGTAGGGGTTGGCGGCGATGGCTGGGTGCAGCTCGGCGCTGAAGACCAGCTCGCCGTTGTAGCGGCAGGTGAAGCGCTGCACCACGTCGCGCGGCACCGGGCGCCCGTCGGCGCCAGGGCGGTAGCCGGTTTCCATGGGGTGGGCGATGGTGGCGCGCACCTCGATCACCTCACCGCGCCGGGCGGTGGCGGGGAGCTGAATCAGGACGCGTGGCGTGCTCATGGTCTCAGTCCTCGATTTCGATGCAGGCGGCCAGCACCACGATGACATCGACCGTGGCCACCCACACGCTGCCGTCGTTCATGCGGGCCACAGCCGACACCTGCTGGCTGGTGGCCAGGCGCATGCGGGTGGACACCTGGGCGCGGCCGGCGCGCGGGCCCAGGGTGAAGACGGCGACATCGCGCTGGGGGTTGCGGTCGCTGAAGATGGCAATCTGCTGCACATGGTCGGCAGCGGTCATGGGGCTGTCGACCCGCACGCTGAGTGGGACGGTATTGCCGTTGTCGACCAGTTCGGCGATCTCAAACTCGACGCGCCCGGTGCGCACCGGCTGGCCCTGCGCGAAGGCGGCAATGGCCTCGGCCATTTGCTTGCCCGGGGCCATGCCCATGCCTTGTACCTGGGCCCGCGCCACCGGGGTTAGCGCTAGTGAGAGCCCGGCGCCCAAAAGCGCGCGGCGGTCGAGTTGCAGGGGGCGGGCGCGAGGTTCAGACATGGCTGGAATTTATCGCAAGGTGGTGAGCCATGCCACCACGTCCTCGACCTGCTGGGGGCTGAGAACGGGGCGGCCCTGCCAGGCCCGGCCCACGCGTGTGAGCCCGTCGGTGCTATGGAAGGCGGGCATGAGGCTGTCTGGGTGCACCCGCCGGATGTCGACCACCCGCAGGCGCAATTGCGCCTCGGTATAGCGCGCTCCCGCCCCCGCCAGGGGCGGGGCCAGGTTGCCCTGGAAGCGTTCTTCGGCGATGGGCGCGGAGTGACAGAGCAGGCACAGGCCCTGCTGGCGGTCGGCCGCGATGGCGCGACCCCGGGCAGGGTCCCCTGCTGGGGCAAGCGGGGCGTCGATGCCGTCACCGCGCACCTGGACGGGCACCACACCGCTGGCCCAGGCCGGGGTGAGTGACACAAGCAATAACGCAATCAGCGGCACCGCCAGCGTCGCGGGCGGCGTCACGCGCCATGGCCCAGCCCGGGTTGGCGCCGGGACCGGCGCCTTCCCATGCTGGCGAGCCCCTGTGCTCACGCGGACTTCAGGCTGTGGTGCTTCAAGGGCAGCTCGCGAATGCGTTTGCCTGTGGCTGCGAAGATGGCATTGAGCACCGCCGGCGCTGCAACCGCGATGGTGGGCTCCCCGACGCCACCCCAGAAGCCGCCGGAGGCCACCACGACGGTTTCGACCTTGGGCATGTGCCGCATCTGCACCACGGGGTAGTCGTTGAAGTTGCTCTGCTCAATGCGGCCATCCTTGAGCGTGCACTCGCCAAAGAGCGCGGCGGACAGGCCGTAGGCAAAAGAGCCCTCGACCTGCGCCTCGATCTGCTGCGGGTTGACTGCATATCCCGGGTCGGTGGCGGCGACGATGCGGTGAATGGTGAGCTCGCCATCGCGGTTGACCGACACCTCGGCACATGCGGCCACGTAGCTGCCAAAGCCCATGATCTGCGCCAGGCCGCGGTAGACCTTCTGGCCACCCACATCGGGGGCCGGCTTGTCCCAGCCCACGCGTGCGGCCACCGCATTGAGCACGGCCAAGTGCTTGGGAGACTGGGCCATGAGCTTGCGTCGCAGGGCCAGCGGATCCTGTTGGGTGGCTACCGCGACCTCATCGATGAAGCACTCGACGTAGATGGCATTCTGGTTCAGGTTGACGCCACGCCAGAACCCCGGGGGTACCGGGGGGTTGCGCATGGCGTGGTCGATCAGCAGGTTCGAGATGGTGTAGCCGAAGGTGCCCTCAGCTCCGCTGGGCAACAGCCCCTGGAAAGCCACCGGGTCGCGCCCGTTTTGCACACCCTGGGGGTTGACGCCCGCCAGGATGGACTGCCCCGACAGGCGCATGTGCAAGGCGGTGATATTGCCCTGTGCATCGAGGCCCGCTTGCATCTTGCACTGCGTGACGGGGTGGTAGCGCCCATGCTGCATGTCCTCTTCGCGGGTCCACAGCAGCTTGACCGGCGTGCCAGGCATTTGCTTGGCGATCTCCACGGCCTGCCGGATCCAGTCTGTCATGCCGCGTCGGCCAAAGCCGCCGCCGAGGTGGATTTTGTAGACCTCGCACTGACGCGCGGGCAGGCCGGCCGCCTCGGCGGTGGCCGCCAGGGCGGCTTCGCCGTTTTGGGTGGGGGTCCAGACCTCGCAGCGCTCGGGCGTCCAACGCACGGTGGCGTTCATGGGCTCCATGGTGGCGTGGTTCTGGTGCGGGTAGGCATACACCGCTTCGATCTTGCGGGCAGCCGAGGCCAGAGCCGCTTTGGCATTGCCCTGGCTGTTGCCCACGGCAGCCTCGGGTGCGTCCAAACCCGCCTTGAGTATGGCGGCGACAGCCGCACTGGAGGCCTTGGCGTTGGGGCCTTCGTCCCATTCGATGGGCAAGGCATCAAGCGCGGTCTTGGCACGCCACCAGGTATCGGCGATCACGGCGACAGCGCTGTCACCGACTTGCACCACCTTCTTCACGCCAGGCCGGCTGGCGATAGCCGCGGCATCGAAGCGTTTGACCTTACCGCCGAAAACCGGGCAGTCCTTGATGGCGGCGTTGAGCATCCCGGGCAGCATCAGGTCGGCGCCATAGACTTGCTTGCCGGTGACCTTGTCGACGGTGTCCAGGCGGGCCAGGCGCTTGCCCACGAGCTTCCAGTCCTTCGGGTCCTTGAGGGGAACCGCGGTGGGGACGGGCAGCTTGCCTGCGGCGCTGGCGACCTGGCCGTAAGTGACGGTGCGCCCACTGGGCACATGGGTGATGACGCTATTGGCGGCGCGGCATTCGGCGGCGGGGACCTTCCATTCGTTGGCCGCTGCTTGAACCAACATCAGGCGCGCCGCTGCACCGCCCTTGCGCACATAGTCTTGCGACTCGCGGATGCCGCGGCTGCCACCGGTGGAAAAGTTGCCCCAGGCGCGGGCGCGCGCCAGGTTCTGGCCGGGGGTGGGGTACTCCGTGGTGACACGGGCCCAGTTGCAATCGAGTTCCTCGGCCACCAACTGGGCCAGGCCCGTGAGGGTGCCCTGGCCCATCTCTGAGCGGGCGATGCGGATCACGACGGTGTCGTCGGGTTTGACGACCACCCAGACGTTGATTTCAGCCGGCGCCGATGCGGCCTGCTGGGCCCCCAGGGGCAGGTGCAGACCGATGGCCAGGCCGGCGGATGCGGTGACCTGCAAAAAGCCCCGGCGGCTCAGACCACTTGCGGATGTCGAGCCGGGTGTGGAATCGGGGGTGGCGACGGAGGTCTGGAGGGTATCGCTCATGCCACGCTCCCATCGGTGTGTTGGATGTTCAGACCAGCCTGGCGGGTGCTGCCCTGGGCCACAGCCTTGATGGCGGCACGGATGCGGTTGTAGGTGCCGCAGCGGCAGATGTTGGTCATGGCGTCGTCAATGTCGGCGTCGCTGGGATTGGGGTTGGCTTTGAGCAAGGCGGCGGCGGCCATGACCATGCCGCTTTGGCAGTAGCCGCATTGCGGTACGTCCAGGGCGACCCAGGCCTTTTGCACCGGGTGCGAGCCGTCGCGCGAGAGGCCTTCGATGGTGACGATTTTTTCGTTGGGCTCCACGGTAGAAACCGGGCGAACGCAGGAGCGCGTGGGCACGCCGTCCAGATGGACCGTGCAGGCGCCACAGGCTGCGATGCCGCAGCCGAATTTGGTGCCGGTCAGGCCCAGTTGTTCTCGCAAGACCCAAAGCAGGGGCGTGTCGGGTTCCGCCTGGTACTCGCGCGGTGCGCCGTTGACATGAATGGTCGGCATGGAAGGCTCTCCTTTTTCAGTGGGCTGTGGTTCGGGCGGACGCCAGGGCGTCCAAGTCTTCGGGGGTATCCAGGTCGTGGGTGTAGTGCGGGTTGTCCACTGACCACAAATGCAGGGCCTGGGGGTGCGCAGCGCGCCACTGGCGCAGGCTGGGGGGATGGGGCTGCGCCGGATCGCCGAGGTCTGCGCGCACCCCGGCATCGAACAGGACCGGGTGGCCCGGCTGGCCCTTGACCATTGGCACCTGCACCCGCGTGCCGGCCGGACGCTGCTGATAAGCGCGCAGCGCCTCGCGCAGGTCGTCGGCGTCGATCAGCGGCTGGTCGGCCAGCAACACGGCCACTTGCTGGACGCGGGGCGACAGGGCCTGCAGGCCCGCGCGCAAGGAGGAGGCGGTGTCTTCTTCGGGCTGGGGATTGACGACGCAGCGCGGGCGCAAGGCCTCCGGCAGCTGCGCGAGATGGGCGCGGATAGCCGCTTCATGATGGCCCAGGACGATCACCCGCTCAGGGGCCTGCGCGCCCAACGCATCGAGCTGGCGCAGAAGGCGCTCGATCAGGCTCATGCCACCTAGCGTGATCAGGCACTTGGCGACACCGCCCATACGGGTGCCCGCGCCAGCAGCCAGGATGACAAAGCCAGTGGTCATGCGCGTACGCCGCAGACAGGCCCGTCGGCTTCGGCCGGGGCTTGAGTTTGGAGGGGGTCGACGCTCTGCGCGTTCTTGGCGCAGGCCACATCAAGATCGCGGGGCAGGGTCACATCGTTTTTGACCGCCAAGACCTCGGCCATGATGCTCACGGCAATCTCGGGTGGGGTCTTGCTGCCGATGTAGACGCCAATGGGGCCGCGCAGGCGCGCGAGGCTTTGCTCGGTCTGGTCGAAGTGCTCAATCATGCGGACGCGGCGGGCCTCGTTGTTGCGTCGCGAGCCGATGGCCCCGACATAAAACGCGGGCGTCTCCAGGGCCTCCAAAAGGGCCAGGTCGTCCAGCTTGGGATCGTGGCTGAGGGCGATCACGCAGGTGCGGCGGTCGACCCGAAACTCGCGCACCACATCGTCGGGCATGCCGGTGAGCAGCGTCACGCCGGACAGTTGCCAGGACTTGCGGTATTCCTCGCGCGGGTCGCACACACACACGGCAAAGCCACAAAACTGCGCCATCGTCGTGAGGTACTCGGCCAGTTGGCCCGCGCCGATCAAGAGCATGCGGTACTCAGGCCCGAAGGTGTTGCGCACGGACGCGCCTTCATCGTGCAGGGCGGCTGGGGTGTGGGTGGGGCGCAGTTGAACCACGCCGTCGGCCATGGACAGGTGCCGCTCCATCAACTGGCCCTCGGACAGGGCCTGCACGAGATCGGCCAGCGTGCGGGTGTCGGGGTTGAACTCAATGACCAGTTCCAGGGTGCCGCCACAAGGCAGGCCAAAGCGGTGGGCCTCATCGGCCGTGATGCCGTAGCGAGCGCGCTGGGGCGGACCCTCGCCGATCGCCTGGGCCCGGCTGTAGCGGTCAATCAGGTCGTCCTCGATACAGCCGCCCGAGACGGATCCGACGACGGCGCCGGTTTCGCACAGGGCCATGATCGAACCCACCGGACGCGGAGAAGAACCCCAGGTGCGCACGACGGTGACCAGCAAGGCCCGCAGCCCTTGGGCGCGCCACCCGTGCAAGGTCCGCAGGACAGTGACGTCGAGGTTTTCCATGGTGATCAGCCCCGGGCCATGAAGATCAGGCCGCAGGCCACACCCACCGCGACGACGACCCAAAGCCAGGTGGGCACGGCAGGCAGGCCGTCAGCGGGAGATACCGCCGCCGCACCCGCCAGCGCCTCAGCGTCCTGGACCCCGGCGCCTGTGTCTGCCGCCGGGTAGCGGCTTTGCAAGGCCTCATCGAAGCGACGGAAAAAATCTTCAGCCAAGGATTTGGCAGCGCCGTCGATCAGGCGCTGCCCCAACTGGGCGAGCTTGCCACCCACGATGGAATGCACGGTGTAGCGCAACTCGCAGCCGTCGTCAGTCGGTAGCAGTTGTACTGCTGCCTGGCCCTTGCCGAAACCGGCCACACCGCCTTGTGCGTCGAAGCCCAGTGTGTAGGACTGCGGAGCGACGATGTCGCTCAGTTGCACCCGTCCGTTAAAGCGGGCCGCGACGGGCCCAATCTTGATGGCCGCTGTCATGTTGTAGGTGTCTGCGTCGCTGGCCTCGAAGCGCTCGCAGCCCGGGATGCAGGCCTTGAGCATCTCAGGGTCGTTGAGGGCCTGCCAGGCTTGTTCTCGGGTGACGGCGAGCATTCGGCTGCCTTGCATGTCCACGGGGTGTCTCCAGTCGTGCAGTGCACAGGGGTCAAGGGGTCAGAGCGGGCCGGTCAGGATTAGACCCGCTTCGTCCCATCAAGTCGGCCAGGGCGCGGGCCAGGTCGTGCAGGTGGCTCAGATTGTGGACCGCGAGCATCCCGTCGGCGTGCCGATGCAAGACCTGGGCGCCACTGGCCAGGGGGGCATAGCCCTCGTAGCGAAGCAGCGGATTGAGCCACATCAGCTTTCGGGTGTGGCGCCCCAGCCAGGCCAGCTCTTGATCGAGCGTGGCTGGCTCGCCGGTGTCCAGGCCATCGGTGATCAGCAGCACCACGGTGCGCCGACCCACCAAACAACGCGCGTGCTGCTGGCGCAGCTGTGCGAGTGAGGCACCCAGCCGGGTGCCGCCAGCAAAATCGGCGATGGACTCATTGGCCAAGGCCAGCATTTGGTCGGAGTCGCGCAGTCGAAACGCCGGACGCAGATCGGTCAGGCCTGTGCCAAAGGCAAAGGCAGCGCGAGGTGCGCCTCGCGTGGCCTGATGCAAGAAGGCCAGCAGCAGCCGCGCGTAGCGCTCCATTGAACCGGAGACGTCGACCAGCACCAGCAGCGGCAAGGGCTGCTGGCGGCGGGTCAGGCGCGGTAGCTGCAGCAGCTCGCCATCGTGGCGGCGCGACTCTTGCAAAACCCGTGGCCAGTGCAGGCGCTGGCCGCGCGGGCCCACCCGATGGCGCCGCGCGGGCACGGGTGGCAGGGGCAGAGGAATGTCGCGCACCAGGCGCTCGACCAGGCGGAACTCGCTGGCTGACAGCCCCTGGAAATCCGCATGCCGCAGTCGCTGCTGCTCGCTGGCGGTCATGGCGGCATCCAGGCGCAGTTCGCTCTCGCCAGCGGGCGTGGTCTGGCGGGGCTTGAGTCCCGCCACGGTCAGGGCTTCCTGGACCCGCGCCTTGCGCCGGGGCGGATGGGCCTGGGCGGCCTTGGGCAACATCTGCGACAGCAGCTGCTGCGCCAGCTCCGGGTTGCGGAAGAAGGCCTCGAACATTTCATCGAACACACCCAGGTCTTGCTGGCGGCTCACCATCACCGCCGCCAGGGCGGCGCGCAGATCGTCCTTGCGCGACACACCGACCGTCTGCGCGGCCTGCACCGCCAGGGTGATGCGACTGCTGTCGACCGCCACGCCGGCGCGGCGCAGGGCCCGTCCGAAGGCAGTGAAATGGTCTGGCAGCTTGCCGCTGCGCGCGTCGCCAAGGATCACTGCACCTCCAGCAACTGGTCCATCAGCGGCTGCAGGGCCGCCACATCCTCACGCTGTTTGAACAGGATGCCAGCGGTGTCTTGGATCACTTCCGGGTCCAGGGTGAGGGTGTCCAGAGCCACCAGGGCCTTGGCCCATTCCACGCTTTCGGCGATGCCGGGGCTGCGCTGGAAGGCGTTGGCAAAAGGTTGGCCGCGCAGGCGCGAGACAAACTGCGTGACTTGCTCGGTGAGGGCGGCGCTTGCCTCGGGTACCTGGCTGCGGACGATGGCCAGCTCGCGTTCGCGCTCGGGGTAGTCCAGCCACTGGTACAGGCAGCGTCGCTTGACCGCGTCGTTGAGGTCGCGGGTGCGGTTGCTGGTCAAAAGGGTCAGGGGTGCGGCCACCGCGCGCACGGTACCCAGCTCGGGAATACTGACCTGGTACTCGCCCAGGTACTCGAGCAAAAAGGCCTCGAAGGGTTCGTCAGCGCGGTCAACCTCGTCGATCAGCAGCACAGCCCCTGGGGCGGGGGCTTCCAGGGCCTGCAGGAGCGGTCGCCGGATCAGGTAGCGCGCCTGGTAGATCTCGCGCTCGATCTCGTCGGGGGCAGCGCTGGCCTGTGCGGCGCGCATCCGAAGCAATTGGGCAGCATGGTTCCATTCATAGAGCGCCTCGCGCTGCTCCATGCCGTCATAACACTGCAGGCGCAACAGCGGCCGGCCCAGCACCTCGGCCAGGGCCTTGGCCAGCTCGGTTTTGCCCACGCCCGGTTCGCCCTCAAGCAGCAGCGGTCGCTGCAGCCGCATGGCCAGGAAGACGGCCGTCACCAGCTGCCTCGGCGCGTGATAGCCCGCCCCTTCGAGGGCGCGGGTGAGGTCGTCGATGGTGCTGTGGGGCGCGGGCACTCGCTCTATCCGTTCGCCAGCCGCACCGCGGCTTGCGTCTGGACCTTCACGAGGTGCGCGCGGTAGGCCGCACTGGCGTGCAGGTCGCCGCTGAAGTCAGCGGGATCGATGGCCACACTGGCCACTGCCTCTGGGGTGAAGCTTTTGCTCAAAGCCGCCTCAAGTCCGGCATGCCGGCACACACCGTTGCCGCCGCCAGTGATGGCCACCCGCACCCCGCTGGCGGTGTGCGCCACGAAGACGCCCAGCATCGCAAAGCGCGAGGCGGGCTGCCGGAATTTGGCATAGGCCGCCTTGGTGGGAATGGGAAAGCGAATGGCGGTGATCAGCTCGCCGGGCTCCAAGGCGGTGGTGTAGAGGCCGTGGAAGAAAGCATCGGCGGCGATTTCTCGCCGGTCGGTGACGACCGTTGCACCCAAGGCCAGGACTGCGCTGGGGTAGCAGGCGGCCGGGTCGTTGTTGGCGACCGACCCCCCCATCGTCCCCATGGCCCGCACCTGGCGGTCGCCGATGCCCTCGGCCAGGGCTGCGAGCGCAGGCAGGTGCTTGCGCACCTCGGCACTGGCCGCGACATCGGCGTGGGTGGTCATGGCGCCGATAGCCACCTGCTTGCCATCGACCTGGATGCCGCGCAGTGCGTCGATGCCACCCAGATCGACCAGGTTTTCAGGCCGCAGCAGGCGCTGCTTCATGGAAGCGATCAGGGTCTGGCCTCCGGCCAGGGCCTGCGCGCCGCCAGCGGCCAGGCGCTTGGCGTCGGCCAGGGTCTTGGGCTGTTCAAGAGTGAAGGCGTACATGCTGTGTCTCCTTACTTAGCTGCCTGGGCTGTCTGGATGGCCTGCCACACACGGTGCGGGCTGGCGGGCATGTCCAGGTCTTTGACCCCCAGGGGGGCCAGGGCGTCCAGCACTGCGTTTATGACCGCAGGCGGTGAGCCAATCGCACCGGCCTCGCCGCAGCCCTTGGTGCCCAGGGGGTTGGTGGTGCAGGGCGTGACCACATGACCGAGTCGGAACTCGGGCACATCGTCTGCGCGCGGCATGGCGTAGTCCATGAACGAGCCGGTGACCAGCTGCCCCGTCTCGCGGTCGTAGACGCAGTGCTCGAGCAGGGCCTGGCCGATGCCCTGCACGAGCCCGCCGTGTACCTGGCCCTCGACGATCATGGGGTTGATGATGGTGCCGAAATCATCGACTGCGGTGAAGCGGTCGATGCGCACCACTCCGGTGTCGGGGTTGACTTCGACCTCGCAGATGTAGGTGCCGCCGGGGAAGGTGAAGTTGGTTGGATCGTAGAAGGCGGTTTCGTTGAGGCCCGGCTCAAGCTTGTCCAGCGGGTAGTTGTGCGGCACATAGGCGGTAAGCGCCACCTGGCCAAAGGTCACCTTTTTGTCGGTGCCCTTGACGGTGAACTCGCCGTTGGCGAACTCGACGTCACCATCGCTGGCTTCCATCAGGTGGGCTGCGATCTTCTTGGCCTTGGCCTCGATCTTGTCCAAGGCGCGCATGATGGCGGCACCGCCAACGCTGATCGACCGCGAACCGTAGGTGCCCATGCCAAAAGGCACGCGCCCGGTGTCTCCGTGCACGATGTCCACTTGGGACGGGTCCAGCCCGAGGCGGGCAGCCACCACCTGGGCAAAGGTGGTTTCGTGGCCCTGGCCATGGCTGTGCGAGCCGGTGAACACCGTCACGCTGCCCGTGGGGTGCACCCGCACCTCGCCGCATTCAAACAGGCCGGCACGCGCACCCAGGGCGCCAGCGATGTTGCTGGGGGCAAGTCCGCAGGCCTCGATGTAGCTGCTGTAGCCGACGCCGCGCAGCAGCCCCTTGGCCTTGGAGGCCGCCTTGCGCTGGTCAAAGCCTGCTGCATCGCCGAGCTCACGGGCCTGCTTCATGCACGCGTGGAAGTCACCCGTGTCGTATTGCAGGGCCACCGGGGTCTGGTAGGGGAACTGGGTGATGAAGTTGCGACGACGGATCTCGTCTTGCGACAGGCCGGTCTCCCAGGCGGCGCGGCTGACGATGCGCTCGATCAAATAGGTCGCCTCGGGTCGGCCTGCGCCGCGGTAGGCGTCGACCGGCGAGGTGTTGGTGAACCACGCGTCCACCTCGACATAGATCTGCGGGGTGGCGTACTGGCCGGCCAGGAGCGTGGCGTAGAGGATGGTGGGTACCGCGGTCGAGAAGGTCGACAGGTAGGCGCCCAGGTTGGCATCGGTGTGCACCCGCAAGGCGAGGAACTTGCCGTCCTTGTCCAGGGCCAGCTCACCATGGGTGACATGGTCGCGGCCATGGGCGTCGCTGAGGAAGGCCTCTGAGCGGTCGCAGGTCCACTTGATAGGGCAATTGAGCTTTTTGGATGCCCAGGTCAGGCACACGTCTTCGGCGTAAAGATAAATCTTGGCGCCAAAGCCGCCCCCCACGTCGGGGGCGATCACCCGCACCTTGTGCTCGGGCAGGCCCATGACGAAGGCCGTCATCAGCAGCCGCTCGACGTGCGGGTTCTGGTTGGACACATAGAGGGTGTAGTCATCCCCCGCACGGCTGTAGCTGGCGATGGCCGCGCGCGGCTCCATCGGGTTCGGGGCGAGCCGGTTATTGACCAGGTCCAGCTTGGTGATGTGGGCGACGCTCTTGAAGGCCGCGTCGACGCCGGCCTTGTCGCCGATGGCCCATTTGTAGCAATGGTTACCAGGAGCGGCATCATGCAATTGGGGCGCGCCCGACTTCATGGTGTCACGCACATCGACGACGGCGGACAGCGGCTCGTAGTCGACCTCCACCAGTTCGGCGGCGTTCTTGGCGTTCTCCAGGGTGTCAGCCACCACCATGGCCACGTGGTCGCCCACGTAGCGCACCTTGTCCAGAGCCAAGATGGGGTGGGGCGGCTCTTTCATGGGTTGGCCGCTGGTGTCGGTGATCAGCCAGCCACAGGGCAGGCCGCCGATCTTGTCTGCGGCGACGTCCTTGCCATCGAGCACGCCCACCACGCCAGGCGCCTTGAGCGCTGCGGATTTGTCGACCTTGCGGATGGCCGCATGCGCATGTGGCGAGCGCACGAAGACTGCGTGATGCATGTTGGGCAGCACGATGTCGTCGGTGTACTGGCCCGCGCCAGTGAGGAAGCGGTAGTCCTCCTTGCGGCGCAGGGACTCGCCGATATGCGGCAGCTTGGAAAGATCAGTGGCGCCCATGATGTGTCTCCTCAAGCCTTCATGGCGGCAGCGCCTTGCTGCACGGCCTTGACGATGTTCTGATAGCCCGTGCAGCGGCACAGGTTGCCCTCGAGTTGCTCACGGATTTGGGTGGCATCGGCCGTGGGATGGCGCTGGCACAGATCGACCGCACTCATGACCATGCCCGGCGTGCAAAAGCCGCACTGCAGGCCGTGGCACTCCTTGAAGGCCGCTTGCATCGGGTGCATGGTGCCGTCGGCGGCAGCCATGCCCTCGATGGTGGTGACCTCGCGCCCGGCCACCTGGGCCAGCAACACGTTACAAGACTTGATGGCCCGCCCATCGACTAGGACAGTGCACGCGCCGCACTGTGCGGTGTCGCAGCCCACATGGGTGCCAGTGAGGTGGAGGTGTTCGCGGATCGCCTGGACCAAAAGGGTGTGGGGCGCCGCATCGACGGCCACGGCCTTGCCGTTGACCTTGAGTGCAACCTGCATGCTTGTCTCCTTGCCGGTTTTGTGAAAGGCTTTAGGGACCTTAAGTGGATCATGCCGACTGCGGCGTGATTTGAGGGATAACCCTGCATAGCCCGATGGGGCCAGCGCCTACTACGGAAATGGGTCGTCGGTCATCTTCAATTCCTGCAGGCGCACGGCGTCGACCAGTTTGGCGGCCAACCAGGATTCCCCGCGCCCTCGGGGCTTTAGACTTGCGCCTCAAGAACTACGGCCCTTTTGACGACTGGCCCTCCGCCGCACTCCAAATCGTCAAGCCGGCTTGTCGTCTACGTCGGAGGACATCGATGAAGACCGCGATTCAGACCTTGATTCTGGGCGGATGGCTCGGAGCAGCCGGCCTGGCTCAGGCCCAGGCACCCGACCCGTTGCAGGTCCGCAGCTGGGCCGCGTCTTGCGCCGCCTGCCACGGCACGGACGGCCGAGTACAGCCCGGCATGGCATCGCTGGCGGGAGCCTCCAAGGACGACATGGTCAAGAAGATGCTGGACTTCAAGGCAGGCCGGCGACCTGCAACCATCATGCACCAGCTGGCCAAGGGCTATTCCGACGACCAGATCGAAGCCATCGCGGCCTATTTCGCCGCACAGAAGAATTAAGGGGATCCCATGACGCGTCGTCACTTCCTCTACGCCGGTGCTGCAGCTGGCGTCATGGGTTTGACGGGCCGTGCCACCGCTGCCGGTGGCACAGGACCCAAGGTGGTAGTCGTCGGCGGTGGCTATGGCGGCGCCACGGCCGCCAAATACGTGCGCATGTGGTCGGACTACAGCGTCAACGTCACCCTCGTCGAGCCCAATGCGGCCTTTGTGTCATGCCCGATCTCCAACCTGGTCATTGGCGGCAGTAAAACGATCGCCGATGTCACGACGCCCTATGACAACCTCACCGAGCGCCATGGCGTGCGGTTGGTGCGCGATGTCGCCGCCTCGATCGACCCGGACAAACGCATCGTCAAGCTCGCAAGCGGCGCCGAGCTGCCCTACGACCGCTTGATCCTCTCGCCAGGCGTCGACTTCATCTACGACGCCTTGCCCGGCCTGACCCGCCCTGGTGCGCAAGACCGCGTGCTGCATGCCTGGAAGGCTGGCGCGCAGACGGTGGCACTTCGCAAGCAGCTCGAGGCCATGCCCGATGGCGGTGTGTTTGCCATGACCATTCCGCTGGCGCCTTACCGCTGCCCACCCGGCCCCTACGAACGCGCTTGCCAGGTGGCCAGTTACTTCAGCAAGGCCAAACCCAAGAGCAAGGTCCTGATCCTTGATGCCAATGAGGACGTGACCTCCAAGGGGCCTTTGTTCAAGAAGGCCTGGGCAGATCGCTACAAGAACATCATCGAGTACCAGCCCAGGCATGCGCTGACCGACGTCGATGTTGCAGGCAACACGCTCAAGTTCGAGTTCAACGACGACATCAAAGCCGCCGTGCTCAACGTGCTGCCGCC
>JACCDP011114078.1_pt1 | contig 25944 bp, 21 predicted proteins | sample 7445841 | NCBI WGS metagenome assembly JACCDP01 (sample SAMN15323441, study PRJNA562643) | freshwater metagenome | isolation source: river surface water | place: USA:Blue River Watershed | collected 2017-08-17 | reverse complement strand
TTGCAATACGGTGCAGTTCCCTATGCCCAGATAAAGTACCGTGGTCAGTGATGGCAATTGCTGGCATCCCTAACTCAACTGCACGGTCAACGTATTCTTCTGGAGTAGCGATTCCGTCAAAGAGGGAGTAGTGGGTATGTACGTGTAAGCCTACGTAATTCATCTATTACCAGTCGATGTTTGTGCTGGTAACAGAAGGTGTATCGAATCCAAAGTAGAATGCTTCTTGCTCTGGATACACAACTTCACGAACAACCTTTTCTAGGTTGAAGAATTCAAAACCATCCCAATTGAATGGCTCTGAGTCTGGCTTGCTTGGAAGAAGAGTGTAACTAGTTTCAGTTCCCTGACCGTTACGCTTTAACTTCCACTCAAGATTTGAGATGCTACCTGTATCAAGTGCATACTCACGAATGTTATTGAATGCTGATTGCTTTGAGATACCTTGTGACCATACAGCAATGTATGGGTCTTCTGTACCATCATTAATTAGTACGTTGCAATAAAAACGCATACGTGCTCTCCAGCCACTCTTTGGTTCCTTGCGATCCATCTCACAACCAAAGCAACGACCTTCTGATTCTTGTGTACATGCAGCCTTGCGCTTATAATCCTTTGGATTAGTGTGTTCTGCAACTACAACAGATAGCCCACGAGCATCTGAGTAGTTTGCTGAATCTTGATCTAGTTCCTCAACGAAACGGATCTTTGCTGATTGTCCATCAGCCAACTTTACCCACTTAACCTTTTGCCCAGTGCTTTCAAACTTTGGCTTGTCAAGTAGTGCATTGATTTCTTTTAGTCCTTTAATTACGCTCATTTGTTTCTCCTTGTTCTTTATATTAGTTTAGCATAGACTGTATTGATTTGTCAAACTGAAAGTCCAGTTCTTGAATTGACTTATCGTCCATATCGCCTATATCTTTGTATTGTTTATTTAGTTTTATAACGGACACACGAGAACCAAGTTTTTCAATTATCTTAGTTTTCATGTTTCCTCCCGCTTCATCATTATCTGCAATAACTATAATGTTATTGAAATACTTTTGAAGCAATTCTATCTGTGTGTTTGATACATTGGCACCAAGCGTTGCAACTGCTGGAAAGCCTACCTGATCTAAGCGGATAGCATCAAATGATGATTCCACTACATAAACTTTATCTGCTGTCTTTACTCTGTGCAAATTAAATAAAGTCTTTGCTTTTGGAAGACCTGGAGTATTTTTAAATTCTTTGCCCTCAATTGATCTGCCAACAAATCCTACTGGCATTCCATCTGGACTATGAACTGGTACAGTAACCATATCTTGCTTTTCTGAATAACCTAAAGAAAACTTTGACCAAGATACTAAGGATATTTTTCTATAAGTAAAATAATCCTTTGCTCTTTCTGATGTATTAAGATTATTATTAAGTCTTTTTAAAATTAATTCGTCAAACGGAACAAATTCAGGCTTTTCAAATAATTGCTTATTGACTTCTTTTGTAATATCAGATTCTGTTTCTTTGCTTTTAATAAATCTTATGGACTCAAAATATGTACGACCAGACATATGCATTGTAAACTCTACTAGGTCTGCAACTTTCTGACAAGAAAAGCAAAAGAATGTTCCGTTAAACTTATCTATTTCTCCTGCAGGGGTTCTATTATTGTTGTGGTATGGACAAAAAATTATATAGTCTGAATCAATCTCAGACTCAATCGTTACACCTGTTCCCGTAAGGACTCTTTTGATTTGCTCTTTTGTGTATAGATTGCCTTGGTACCGTCTATTCCCTCTATCCATTCGCTCTGTTTTCTCCCTGTATGTATACCATGTACTGTTAATTCAAATTCAAAATATTTTTTCTTCTCGTTATAGTCTACCGTAAAATCTGGAACAATGTCAAGTCTTGGAACATATCCAGACAGGCGCATCTCAGACTCAAGGAGTCTAATATATTCCATTTTAAGTCTACCAAGTGCAGATTCATCGTGGATAACTCCGCTTAAGTTGAACTTCTTGATAGGCTTGTGGTGATAGTTCGCCATGTAACATATTATACCTACTTATCTTCAAAATCTTTATATCTGTAATATCCCTTGTCAAAGTCAACCTGAACAAGGAAATCACCCATAAATCCGTTACGGTTCTTTCTGAAGGCACACTCAATGACATCGCTATTTTGTGCACGACCTAGTGCAATAACCCAGTCAGCATCGTAGGCAATCTGTCTAGACCAAGATGTCTGACCAAGTGTTGGAACGCTTGTTAAGTCATTAGCGTCGTCAGGTGTTGCTGATGAAATAGCAATGATTGGGACTTCTTCACCAATAGCCATGAGTTTAAGTTCTCGTGAAAGGTTCTTCATTCGTACCGTTTCATTATCTGACTTTTGGTTTGGTGACATTAACTGAAGGTAGTCAACGATTACAAAGTCTGGCTTATACTGATCAATTTTTCCACGAAGAACGGATGGGTTAATCTCTCCACCCTGATCATTAGAGATAATGTGAAATTCTGGTTTGCCTTGCAGATGCTTTGCATGCCAAGCCTTTAATGTATCAAGTTCAACATCTCCGTTTGATAACTTTCTATGAGACCAAAGACCCTCACCCATAATTGTAAATACACGGTTACGAACTTCTGTCTCACTCATTTCAAGGGAGATTACGAGTGGTGTTTTGCCTTGTTTCCAGGCCTGTACAGCAAAGTATAAAGCCATCCATGACTTTCCGATACCTGGGTATGCTAGAAAGACTCCTAACTGCCCTGGCATAATTCCAGAAGGAAGATAGTTGTCAAACCCTGGCAGATTAGTTTTAATTCCAACATGACCTGCTGCCTGCTGCACCTTAAGATTTTCGAAGTATGCAATGGCTGATTCTAAATCTGTTACATCAATATCACGAATTGCAGATGTATTCTTTTTTAGTTCTGAAGTCTGGGTGATAAGATCTTCTAGGGCTTTGTTGCCTTCTCCCTGCTGAACAACTCCTGCAGCAGAGCGTAAGATATCCTTAAGGCTATCAGTTAAATATTCTGTTTGTAATTCTTCAAGGTGATGCTTTGTTGCACCAACTCCATCGACTGGTTGAAAATCTCTAAATTTATCAATGACTAGATTCATTGGTGGAACAGCACTATTATGCTCAAAGTAATTTCTAATAAACTCCCAGACATCGTTATGGGTTCTTAGTAGATTATCAATGTTTGCCTGAAGTAGAACATGGACCTGCTTATCATTAAGGACTGCTGAGATTACCTTTGCTTCTGTATTATTCACTTAGCCACTCCTTTGCCATTCGTCTACGCTCTGCTCTTTCTTCATCATCCTTCTTCTTATCTTTTTGTGCCTGCAATATTTTTTCTGCGTTGTATGCAAAGTAGTTCCATGAAGGATTCTCTGCAACTGAAAAGTAATACTCAAGTATATCGTAGCATCCTGGCAATGTGTATGATTCAACAAGGGCATCAGATGCCCACTGCTCAACATTTAAGTTTAGAGATGGCTTTGATTCATACCTTGCGGTGTGATACTTGCTGTATCTTGAAAGCAAAGCCATGCGGTCTTTGCGTTCTGCCATTATTCGTTAATCTCAGCCTTTGCTTCGTTAATCTTTTCAGTTAACTTATCTTCAACAAACTTATACACACGCTCAAATGCATCGTTTGTATTTTCTCCGTCACGCTTACTATCAATAATACCAAGATCAAGTCTTAGTGATTGAAAGTTACCAAGATTAAGTGTATATCCAAGTGTAACAGATACCTTTGTTTCTTCGTTTTGCATTTCATACCCTTCGTTAAATAGATTCACTCCACACTGGAATAAATCGTCCATCTTCTGTTCTCGTATATGTAAGTATACCATCGCCCATTCTTCTTGTCAACTCTTGCTTGCTGGGCGTAATATCATTTGTTATTAATTTATCTTTGCGTGGTCTGCCCATATGGTATGAAGCAAGTATATCACGGATCTCTTTTACTTGCGATTCAGAGTAATATGATCTTACACGAAAACCTCTTGCACCACCTTTTTGTGATCCAGTTGGGAAAGGTATCACTCCACGCTTCATTAATGATGGCATATACTTTTTATGACGATTAACTAAATCAGCAGTCTCTCCAACTGTATATGCTCGTTCTCTTTTCTTTTTAAAATCACTAATTAAACAACTCTCAATTTGATCTTTTGTAATATTATAAACAGACATAATCCCATTAGATTTATTTAGATGATGAATTCTAACTAGGTCTCCATTAAGAAACCAAACCTTTTTATTTCCTGTGATTACAGGGAGGACATTGTAGCCTTCACTCGCAATAGTTCCTTTTTTAACAGCCATGCGCCCTCCATAGATTCTTGTGGCGGATGAAAGAAACTTCTTGAGCCACATTTCATACAGTATATCTCAAGATGTGAGATGGTACTGTACTGTCTATCAATAAACATTCTACCGTTGCATCTAAAACATTTTAACATTAGTTTGGTATGCCGATAACTATTAGGTTAACAGCAATTGATACATCTCCAGATGTATTGAATCTAACAATACCCTCGACTCCAGAGGTAGTTATACTTTTAAGAACTACTGTTACATTTTTTCCAGCAACCGTATTTCCAATGTTAATTGGTGTTGCAGTTGCCACAGGAGCATACTTAAATTCTCCAGAGAAATCATAAACAAATGATTTTTCTTCTCCCGCTGTGATTGATCCGCTATTAATAACATTTACATATCCGCCAATTACTCTTGCCTCAGAAGATTTTACATTTTGTCTTCCAGCAGTTGGTGTATCTACGGATGTATACTTATATGTTGCTGAAGATACATCTGATGAGATTTCATTAACTGCCTGGGCAAGTTGTGAAATATATGTCACATCTAGAGGTTGTCCTCTTTCTGGAAGTGGGATTTTTGCCATAGTTATTCTATTATACCATTACTTCTATTTCTGGAGATGTAAATAATGCTGCTGATGAAAAGTATGACTTTGGATATGTAGGAACTTGCACGGCAACCTGTATGGTTGAAACAGTGTTTTCCAATAATGTTGAAAACTGAGTAGATGTTGTTGCAGCAATATATAACCACTCACCACCATTTATCTTAAAATAAACATAATAGTTTTTTATCTCAGAGCCTGTTGGCTTTGACCAAACAACATTAATAGTGCTATTAGTTACAGTGGCAGAGTATTGTGCTGTAGGTGCTGTAGGTGCTGTAACGGAATAGTATGGAGACCAATGAGAATATCTGTTTTTGTCTTCGGAAACTATCCTGTATCTAACAGAGTACTGCTGTGTGTTTCCATTAAATGCTGGTAGATCTTCTTTTTTAATAATTACTTTTTTGACACCAGTATCAGCCATTACAAAACATCCATTCCAAATCTAAATTCAATATGGTTTGTTGTATTAGCAAACTTTGTAATTGTTTCTGCACCTGTGTTTTTAATTACAGAGTAACCAGTAAGTCCATAAATTGGGTTAGTAGATGTTTTATTTTCTAGCCTCAATGCATCTAATCCAACATAATAATCACTGCTAGGTTCGTTATTTTTTATTACAGTCACATAAAACTTTACAAGATCTATTGCGTTCCATGTAAATGCAGAACTCTTGTACAGTTCCTGCAATTGCTTCTTTATAACAAAATATCTATTTGTAGAAAAATCTACCTCGTCAAGAATTACTTCAAATCTTGCCCACTGACCAGTTCCATGTATATCTGATGAGGCAAACTCAAGAAGTATTCTAACTTCATCTGGCTGTATGCTGGACTCTCCATCTTTATTAAAAACAGCAAATGCCAACTTCAATTCATCTGTTGGTGAGTTTTTGTTAAAATCTAAGGCAGCACCAGTAAGGTGAAGGTGATCTGATGTCGCAGTATTCACAACTAAATGATTTCCAGAAACATCCAGATCTGCATGATCTCCACGGATAACCATTATGTTATTTAAAAATCTGCAGCGCTCATATCTTGATGCTCTTTCCTGGTTTGTAAAAATTTTATTATCTGCGTTTGTCTGAAATGTTTTTGTAACAACAGAAGATCCACCTCTTGTTACTGTTATATCATTAATAATATTATCTGCATCGCTATCATCTAGTGGTCCATACTTAGATACTACCTCATAGGATGTCTCATCTGTAACATGGTCTTCCCAGTTCTCATTTGTACTAAATGAATAAATGGTTTTACTGTCATAGGCTCCTGCTGTTGGGTTTGCTCCAGCAGACCATAGTCCAACTTCCGTAATCTCATATCTTTCTTCTGTTGGAAGTTCTGCTGTAAACACAATCTTTGACTGACCATCTTCTACAACATATCCACGAGATGTGATTGGAACACGAAACATTTCAAAGTCTAGGGAATCTTTGCTTGAGTAGTCACCAAGCGTGTCTGTTGTATCTAGTGGTGTTGCCCCACACCCAATAGCAATATATGAGGCGTAGGCTGGTGCCTGCCCAACAAGATACTTTGCTAAAATATTTTTACCAGTATTAGTTATCATTATTACTCCACTCCATATATTGTACCATCAAGGAAGTCTCCAGAATTCAATATCTGGACATCTACCTGCTCTCCAGGCTCAAGATTATAAACATTTATAACAAGATCTCCAGTAGTTGAATCAATATAAACTATCTCGCCGTTGGGACCAGTTCCAACTGTTGGAGACTTTGATTCAAACCTGATAGGAAAATTCTTAAAATATGTATCCGCTGTATCCTGAAGTCTAACTATATTATTAGGGTTATACTGTAGATATATATTTTGCATATTTGTAATAGGGGTATACAGCACATCTTGTCCATTAATGATGTCATTTCTTGCTATGTTGATTAATTCTTGCCCCCCAATATTTTCAAATATCAGGTCTGCCATTATGTCAATGTCAAGTGGCTTATTGCTTAGTGCAACTAATTCTGGCGTAGCAATTCTAACTGGAGATGCTGATGTTGTAGAAGATGTTGCTGATGGTTGGTTTGCCGTTGCATCCGTTGCCATTACACCACCTCACTTAAAAATACTGTCATTTCTGGCCCAGACTTAGTTCTTGAATACTCAATATTATAAACAACAAATCTTGAGTCAGTGCTTCCAATTATATCTACGCCATGCTCAACATAATCTAATGTAACAATATCTCCCAATTGTATCATTGGGTTTGCAAATATTTTTACACCAGCAGATTTTCTTGGCTTCATTATCTTCTTAATGATCCAAGACATTAGATTATTTGCATCATCCTGTGTTTGAATATACTCAACCTGTAGGTTAAAATCTTTTTTGCCATAAGACATTCTACTTAATTTAATGTCCTCATAATCTTTTGCAATTTTATTTGGATATGATACAAGCGTTGTTCCGTTAAATTGTGGATCTGAGAAATCGCTATTCTTTGAAAAGTATTCATCTACTGTCAAATCATTATTTGATTGCTGTGTAAATGTTATGCCCTGAATTCTTAAATAGTTTCCACTTGTTTCATCAAGGCTTAGTGCTGTATCGGTTGCATTAAAAATTAGGAACTCTGCTCCATATGATCCCGCTCTAAATCCAGAGACGGTATATCCCTTAATTCTATTAAATGTAGGAGACATTTTTGCGTAGAGTGCAGGATAGGCTTTATCGTATCTTACATTAAATGATGCTGCTTCTCTCATTATTGTTCCAAATTCTTCAAAATACATCTTATGCTCTGGTGGCTGATAAGAACTAATGCCAGACAAATATGTTGACTGAACTATTCCGCTCATTGCATATTTCCTAAATGAGTCATTGGCATTTAATTCTGAATCAGCAAAGACTGAGTTTACGGGTGTATCTAATTTAAATGATGTGTTTTGTGTATAGTTGTTGGTCAGCGCATAAATATTTTCAAACATTACCCTTGATGATCCACGAACAAATAGTGCCATATTGTTGTAAACTGGCAGTGGGTCAGAATCATCTACTGTTGCAATTAGATTGTTGTTTATATAAAGAAAGAATCTTCTTTTTGCACCTATGTTTTGGTATTCTACAGATAAATCATATACGGTTGGATTTTCTTCAGAGGCCATCCTGTATTGTCCAGTAAACTTTCCGTCATCAACAATAATATTAGTAAGACCTTCCCACAACTTTACTGGTACAGCACCTGTGGCAGAATTCTTTATTTTATAAAACATAATATTATTAACATTATCCTTTTGAGTATCATTTAAATTGTTTGCACCAAGTGCAATGATTTCAAAATAATATCCATTATTGGTTGCTGGATTAAGCATAACCCCAAGTCCACCTGAGCCACCAGTAATAGTAATATTTTTATCTGGAGTTGTTCCTGGAACTATAAAGTAAGTTGATGCACCTACTGGTGTTTGTCCACGATTAGCATCATTTTCAATCTTGCCAATAATTCTCATTCTGGTTCCAAAATGTTTGTAACTATCAGTTAGCGGTTTGTATACATACGAAATAAAATCTATTGGAGATTCTATAGTTGTAAATCCTGGACCATTCATTACTAATGCAGATGACTGAATTGTTCCAGATTGTGTTGCAAGCATTGTGTTTAGGTTTGATTCAGAAATATATTTTGATGACAAGAAGTTCTTGATGACACCATTTCTGGTTGTTTTTTGTGCAAGAGTATTATTAACACCCGCTGCACCAATAGAGGTAACTGGTAGTGTTTGGTTGGCTTTAAATAAGTACTTAGACTGCATAGTGCAACCACGAACATTGATATTATTAGACCAGTAAGGATTTAATCCTGCATAGTGAGTTGTAACTGGTGTGCCAAACTGTCCTCTACCATGCTTTGCCACACCTCCAGTTTTTAATTTAACTGTTCCATTGACCTCTTCATAATCTGGCTCAGAGTATATTCTAACTAATCCTGTTGGATATATTTTGCCATTAAATGGAAGTGCTGAAAAATACTTATCATATTCTTGCACATCATTAATCCAAACATCTCCAGTTCCAGAAACATTGTATTGAACTGCATCATATTTAATTATTTCACCATTAGAATAGAAATACCCATTGTATCTTGTTATCCAATAAACTCCTTCACCAAGATCCATAACATTATTTAAAATCTGATTATTAGATACCGTTGGCACTGCATCAGAAAGAGTTGAGTTTAGCGGTATGGCACTGAGCATATATGTTGACTGATTACCAACCTCACTATTTATTGATTTTGTATTTTCAGTTCCAGAAACTTCCCATAATAACACTGGTTTATATATCCAGGTCTTTTCATTGTCAATTAGGCTTGCCTGCTTAATACTTCCAATTGATCTTTGAATATGTCTTGTGGTGTATGTTATCTTTCCATCATTATATACGTCATTATTTTGTGATGTTAGTTCTATAACATTTGCTAATTTTGAATTAGTGTTTTGATTCTTAACTACACCTGAGTCTTCATAATCAATTGATCCAAATAGCGTTATGCTTGTTTGTCTTTCTGTGATAGATGGCATAATATAATTTTTGCTCATCATTACAAAATTGTTAAATTCATCAAAAAACATTGCTGTCTGTGTTGAGATTGCAATATCTTGAAGAACTTGTGCAATGCTCTTGTCTGGCGGAATAAAGAAGTACGGGATAATAACTTCTGCTTCTCCTTCAACACGCTTAAATACATAGTTAGAAAATCCAATAGAATCTAAAAGCAGAGACACTGCAGAACTTACAGAGGTACTTGTTGAAAGTATTTGTGGTGCTGCCTGAGATTCAAAATAAAAGTATAGGTCTCTAAGATCTAGGGAGACATTTTTTGCTGAATTATCTAACTTTGGAAAACCATCTGAATACATTGTCTTAATAGGAATAAAGTATGGGTAGTTGTCTGGACCAATAATTGACTCATACATTTTAATTTGAATATTTTTTGAAACATAATTACTGATTATGCTATTAGTATTATTAGCATTAAATGCATTATCAAAATCAAACAAACTTAATTTTCCAGTAGAGGCAAGTAATTGTCCAACTGGCAATCCGCTTACTCCCAAATCTGACGCACTTTTATTGACTGAAAACTCTAGAACCTTCTCAGATAGATCCACTGCAAGTCTTGGTGACAACTCGATTAAATCAAATGCACAATCAAATTTGCTCATGGTATCGATAACCAATCTGATTCCAGAAATATACTCAAACTCTTTATATCTAACTACATTATCATATGCTGCCAAATAACTTGGAGGATTTGTTAAATCTGTTACAAAATTTGTAAGTCTATCAGTTTCTGCGTCTGCAACTTGCCAACCATAATTTGGAGTAAATGTTTCCCAATTTCCCTTATACCAAATATGAAAAGTGCCAAGTTCTGAATTATTTGCAGAAACCAGATACGCCTCTCCCTCATTAGGAAGTTTAGTCAATAATGTTTCAGATGCTAGTTCGCCAGAAAATAAAAAAACTGAGCGATAGCGATCTGGAACAATTAATCCATAGGCCACCTCTAGATATCCATCTGACTTTATTATTGCTGTTCCATCTTTACGCTTATCACTGTCTGAAAATGAAATAGCATCTACCCAGTTATTATTTTTTAAAACCTGAATCTTCCACTTTAAAGGAATTGTTTTATTTTGTTCACCATAGTATGGATCTAAAAAGGTTGTTGCAGAGTTAGAAAATGTTCCATAGTCAAGATCTCCAACATTTGTTTGCATCTTTACCACTATTCTATTTACTGGCATTTTTTCTTTATATACAATAAATGGAACTGTATCCTCTATGTGATATCTATTTCCAACTATCTTATTTGCAATGCCGTATTCAATACCGCTTTCTGTTCTAAATGATGTCCAGTATTTAAAAACATCATTTTTATCAGACATGTAGTATCTTGGTCTTTTTGCCATGTTGATGTTTGGGTTATGCAAATACTTGCCATTAAGATATGTTGCTTTATTTATCCCAGATCTAGGTCTAAAAGGTTTAAAGCAATCTTCTAAAGAGTAAAGCATCTTTAATTTTTCTTTATAGGATGTCAGTGTTGTTGGTTCGTTATTATCATCAAATCCTCCATCAATAACAACATCTGAATCAGTTGCATCTGTGTAATATTTTATTGCACCAGTTGAATCTCCAGAGTCTGTCAAATCAAAAGTATTTGGTAGTGCGCTATATACTGAGGCCGATTGGTTTGGTCTGTATCTATAATTTCCAATTTGCAGCATGTTTGATGGAATGTTCATATTCCATTCAGCAATTACTGCTGACTGTGTTTTTATAGAAGAACTAGTTTCTATATGATTTAATAAATCATCATTCTGAAACATTATGCCTCTTCCAGTGTTACTGATACATTCCAGAAATCAAAGTTTAAACCACTTCTTTTAACAACAGCATAATTAAAATCTGCAAAAAATACTTCCATTATTTCATTATATTTATTGACATTCTTGAATCTATCATCACCTTCTACTTCTGGGTCATTTTCAAAATTTGTATATTTATCATATGAAAGATAGACCCAGAATGAACCGCTGTGATTTTCGTACCAATTCAAAATCTCTACTCCACCTGCTCCGCCATCTGTAGTAAATTCATATGGGTTACTTCTTGATGGAGTCACAGATAGATCTGCTTCTCCATTGGCATTAAAATCAGCCAATGAGTCATAGGCCCTGGATGGAAGCATATCCCAAGATACTGATATCTGTGTCTTATCTGCTATGTGGTATGACCTCATTCGGCCATTGACCATTCTCTCCCGCTTTTCAATTCTAACTGGCTTAAAGTCTATGGATGACCTATTATCATCTGACAGGATTAAAAACTCGTTAAACAGGCTTGTATCGACCTCTAGGCCTGGATTAGCCCCTACTTCATACCCGTCTGGAACATAGAAACCATTAACCTTAGTGCCAGGGTTATCTGCCCACAACATAGCCTGTGGTCTTGAATATTTTTTTCTTCCAGACATGTAGGTATTGGTTGCCATTAGAATCTAGTCCCCCTGAGTTTTTGTGAGTCAACACTCTTTATTTGTGTCATTACTGCTCTTGCAATTTCATTTGCATCCGCATCTGATTTAACATTAACACTAATACTATAATTATACACTGAGTCGCCAACCGATGAGCCATTATTTATGGCCCTCATTCTATCAACACCGTGAGAGTTAACTGCATATCTACTCATCACGAATTCTCCAGGAGTTAGCATTGCTGGAACTGAATCTGTTCCACGAACATTTCCACCTACTGCAAAATACTTTGGCTTAATTAGTCCACCCTTTGCAGCATATTGATACCCCATTCCTCCACCAGTTGAATTTCCATCATAGTTTGCAAGAAGTTCATCAATACCAGTAACAGTATCATATTTTTCTTGTGCTGCAGCAACATCATTTGCTAACTGTTCTAGTCTTCCAGGACTTACTAAGCCATTTGCAAGTGCTCTTTCATAGTCATAAGTTGCTTTGTCTAATGCAGTTGCAGCATCTATTGTATCTGCAAGTGCTTGCTGTGCTTCTGGTGTATCTGCTGGTGCAATGTATGATGTACTTGGAGTATTAAACTGACCCTGTGCTGACACAATCGATGCAAGCAAACTAGAATATTCTAACAACTTAGCAAGAATATCGGCCCATGTATTATTAAGTTCTTCTGCTGACGCAAGCAATGCTCCAAGATATGAACTCGAATTAATTAACTTTGTAAGAAGTGCTGATGCATCCATTTTAGCAGTAATTGCAGCCCACTCTTCTTTTGTTTTACCCAAGAATGAAAGTCCAGCAATCTGCTTATCAATATTTGCTTGAAGGATTTGATTTTCATATGTAAGTTTATCAATTCTATCTTGAATTGGCTGAATAGAATTTCTCTGAATATTGTAAATTTGATCCTCAAGTTTTTGAATATTAAGTAATGCAGCCTCACGCTTTTCTTCAAGTTGATAAATTTCATCTTGCTTAAGTTGTATGTCAGAAATAATCTGAAGTCTTCTTGGATCAGTTTCCATTTGATATAGTTTTTGTGAATTTTGATACTGTTTCTCATTAATTTGGTCCTGAGTTAATCCACTTTGAGGTCCACGCAAAGAACCAAGTGCATTCTGTCTTGCTTGTTCTAATGCGTCAGCCTGGCCTGATGCAAATTGAGATGCACCAGTTGCTCTAATATCTTGTGCTGCTCTTGCTGCTGCTGAAATATCTCCCTGTGTCAAGGCATCTGCTAGGCCAAGTTGCTGCTTTTGCTGTTCAACAATGTTGGCATTAATTTCTTGAACCTTAGATAAAGCCTCTGCTTGCTCATCATACTTCTTATTTACTTCTTCTGCTGCATGAGAAATAACTGTAAGATCGTTAGATAGCATATTGTTTTCATCTTGAATCTTTTTCATTGCACGATCACCAAAGAAAGGATTCATTTCAAGTTCACGATTTAAATCATTGACCTGCTCTTGTAGGTTTTCAATTGGTCTTGAATAAGACATCTCTATTTCACGCTGTGCATCTGCAATTGATTTATTTATAGAATCAATTTGTTGCTTAAATGGAAGCAGTTGTAGTTCTAAATCAGCAATTACTCTATTGTTTGCATTTATCTTCATTGCTTCTGGACCAGTTCTAATAACTGCTTCCATGACAGAGAAGTACTCCTCCATAAGTGCACGACCCTGCTCTGCAGCACCTGCAAGATCTCCCTTATTTAGTTTAACCTGAATATCAATAATCTTTCTTGCCTCAATGTTGTTCAGGTATTCTGCAATTGCCTTTGCATCAATGCGTCCATCTTTTAAGTCTTCAACTAAAAACTTAGCAAGATTTGGATTACCAAGAACAGCATCAATCTGATCCATACTATACCCAAGACCACTAAGTTGAGAAACTAGTTTTGGCATCTCCTGATACATTTTAAATTCTTCATTTGCTTTTATTGCTTCAGTAAGGACTGCCTGGCGCTCAAGGGCATCGTTTGCTTTATTTATATTTGATATGTACTTTTGCCATTCAGGTCCAGAATTGGTAATTGCACCAGAAGCAATTGCTGCTGCTTGAGCGGTATCCTCAACTACCTTTAAAGCATTTGATGCACTCATACCAGATGCCATCAAAATATTTAATGCTTTTGATTGATCGTCAATATTTTTTATTTGTTCTTCTTGAATAAGGTTATAGTCGCCAAGATTTCTTTCATCATAGCCAGCACTGACTGCACGGCCAAGAGTAGTTAAACCAGTAATAGTGTCTTTTGTTTTTTCTTTACCCTTTTTAAATTTGAACAAAGCCTGGTCATCCTTAAGAGCAGCAACTTTTGCAAAATCTTGTGCTGACATAGAAGCGATTGCATCTCTAAAATCTTTTCCAGCCCCCATGCGTAGAAGTCTGTTTTGAATACCATCAAATATATCAAACATTGCTGATGCATTCTTTTGTGCTTTCTTGCTTGTAAATGCAGCAAGTAATGATTGAACTGGCTTTAGAGCATTAAATGAATTATCTCTTACTTGCTTTAATCTCATTGCAAGTTCGTCTAAGAATGATAGAGGACCATCCCCACTTCCTCCGCCGCCAGTGCCCTTACCTGTTGCTGCTGAGATCTTATCTTGCCACTTAATATAATCTTCTGCTTGTTTTGTAGCAATTTTACTAGCCTGAGCCTCTGTACCAAGTGCATTGAATGAGTCCATCTCTGACTTATAAATATACTCATACAGATATGTTTGCTGCCCACCCTGAGATCCAGCATTTGCTTTGTCTCTTGCATACTGCTCAGCCCACATAAGTCTTGACTCTTTGTCAAGGAATAAACTAGAATAAATGGATGTATATAGTTGAAGGGCTTGCTTCTTAATGTTATCTGGAAGTTTTTCAAAATCTTTATAGTTAGCAGTAAATGATGCTAGGTCTCCGATGTTTGCTCCATCCAGTTCAAGAATTGCTTCTTTTGTGATTGGTGATTTAAGAGCATCAATTTCTGCAAGACTCTTAGATAGTTTGTCAAGTCCACCTGGGCCCATCTTTGAAAGTGCAACATCCATATTAATTTCAACACCGTCAAGTTTTGTTAGCATATCTAGAGTTTTTAGTGTTTTGTCATACTCCGCTGGATTCTTTCTAACAATATTAGCAATAAATGTTTTTGCAGTTTTCTTTTCCACATTGCCAAACATATTCATTAAGGCAGCAGTTTTTGCAGCACCTTGAGTTCTAACACCTATATTGAGATTTGTATTTAGTGTTTGCAAATCTCCGTCAAATAGGTCGAGCATAGTTTTGGATTGCTGAGGAGTTAACAAGCCGTTTGCCATCATTAGGTTCATTTTAACTTCAAGTTGTTGTGCTTCTGCTGCTGAATTAAATCCTTGCTTTGTATATTCAGCCTTTCCAAGTCCACCAAAACGCTTATCACTTATCTTGGCAAGTCTACTCATGGTATCCTGAGCAATTTTTTCTTGTTCCGTACCCTTATACTTTTCTTTTACCTGAGACTTAAGTGCATCAAAATATGCATCCTCAAGTTGTGCTCCTGCTCCTGCTTCTGCTAGACCCTGACCTGATCCACCACTATAAAACTGTATCTTATTAAAATCTTGAATTGATTTTTGCAGATATCTGTCTGTTTGAATGTTCATTCGTCTTTCATCGTTTGCCGACTTTTCCTTTAATGCAGCAAGTTTTGTTTCAATCTCAAGTTGCTTTTCTTTGTTTGTTGTTGATGCTAATTCTTTTTCTAATAATCTTACTTGGTCATCATACATCTTTGCAACAGCATCAGCCTGTGCCTGAGCAAGTTCTACTGTCTTGACAGATATTGCAGCAAGTTGTGCTGCTTCTCCTCGTCCACTATTGCCATCTAGACGAGACTGTTCCATTGCCCTCAGTGCCTCTTCTGCACCCTGAGCATATTGTGCAACTATATTAAGTCTTCCTTCAATTGGATCGCTAAAGATATCTTTACCATCTGGACCAATTAAAGTTCTAAGGTTGCCCTCAATATTAGCAGTGAGCGTCATATCTCCAAGTTTTGTACCAATGCTTTGTGCAATACTATTTGCTTGTTCTGCATCTAAAATACCATCAGAAATATATGCTGCTAACTCCAGTGATAATTGTTGCGCTGCTTTTTTACTTCCAACCTTCATTATGTTGTCTGTAAGAGATTTTTGAATACCCTTACCAACTTCAGAGGCCAAGAATGTTTCGCCAAATGGCTGACCTTTTCTTTCTCTAGGTCTTGTGTACTGATCAAACATTGCTCCAGATCTGCGCTTTGCCATGATTTCTGAAGCGCCAACTTTGCCAGTAATCTCACCAACCTTTTTCATTTTTTCTGTTGTTGCAGAAATAGAAGTAACATATTTTGCTTGTGCTTCTGCAGCAGATTTAAGATGTTTGTCTAATAAATAAACGCTTGCGCCAACTGCAGCAACACCAGCAACTGTCCAACCAACTGGACCCATCCCTGCAAGTGCTGGTGCCATAGAAGCAACCATTGATGCACCACCAAGTGCACCAGTTACTGCTGCAGGTGCTCCTGCCATTCCAGCAACCATAGATGCTGTTCCTAACGCTCCTGCTGCTTTTCCAGAAACTCTTCCAACTTTTTCTCTTCTAAGCCCACGCTTATACTTTGTAACTAATTTTCTTGCTTGTCTTGGTGGTAAAGGATTTCCATCAGAATCTGAAACTAGTTGTCCGTCAGGATAAAATGTTGGAACATAAGAATCTATAACTGTTCCATTTTGTAATGTGTCCGACTGTACCTGTCTCTTAACTTCGTCTGTTGCTGCTCTTCCTGTTTCTGCTGCTGCTGCTTTAACCTTACCTTTAGACTCCTTCATTCCCTTTGCTAGTCCATCGGAAACTTCTACTCCAGCCTTTTCTGCTTCTATAGATGGGGAGTTAGCATTTGTTCCAGCATCAGACCTAATGCCATCAATGGTTGATCTTCCAATTTCAGCACCATCCTGCTTGGCACGTCTTTTTCTAAATCCAAGTCCCTTAAGTCTATCTTCACTATTTGCAATCTTTGCTCTTCCACCACGAAGAACGCCCATTATGCCTCCAGATAAACCTCTTCTTCCAGCAACAGACTCAACATCTGTTGCAACATCACTTTTAAAGGATGTTCTTAATCCAGTTAATTTATCTTCAGCCTTCTGAATTACCTCGTTAAATCCAGCACTTCTTTTTGATCGAGCAACTCTTTCTACTTCTGCAAAAGCCTCATCGTTCCATGCTTTAGTTTTTCCATTAAGTTCTCTCCACTCTCTTGCACCTTGAATAATATCTTGATGATAAAGATCTACTTCTTCTCCATATGTATTGATGTTTTCTCCAATTGCATCAAATGTTGGAGACCACTTATCTTTTGCAACATCTATTGAAGATTTTCCAGAACCTGCTCCAGAAAAATCGCTTTCCCAGGCATCAAATAAAGACATTCCATTTTTCTTTTCAAATGCTGCTTCACTCTTTTTAGTTGCACCAGTCATTCCACGATTTACTAGTCCAACAAGTTTATACATGTGTGCTGTAACTGGTCTAAATAATTGATCTGGAAATTCTTCAGCAAACATGGTAAGTTCTTTTACTGCCTGTTCATCCGCTATATCATATTGATCTAAAACTTGCCTTGCATTAATCTTTGGATGAACATCTGCATGTGCCTCTTGTTGCCTCTTCTGTTGTCCACCTCTTGGATCTACAAACTCAAATAGGTTGGAGTCTTCTCCAACTGAAGTTTGTTTTATGCCCTCTTTAATCTTTGCCTTTGCTGCTTTATCTGACAGGCCAGCAAGAGATCTTACTGTTTCATCACTTATGCTATCAACTGATGACTTGAGGCTAGTAACCATTTCCTGACGCCACAAATCAATTGATTCTTTTGTTACGTTTGAAACATCCTTGCCAGATTTTCTTGCCCACTCAACTATTCGTGTAGTTGCATTTTCATTTTCCGCTAGAATATTGTTAATTTGTCTTTGAATATATTCTTGTGCTGTAGATCCAATATCTGCATATCTTCCGCTTGTTGCAAAACTATCTGATTGTCTTGCTCCTGGAATTCCATTTGCTTCTTGTCCAGTACCGCCATTGTATCTCTTAATATTACCATTCATAAGTGCGGCAACTAGTTCTGGATTTTCTTTTACTGTTTGCTTTGTAAGTACAACTTCTCCTGGTGTAAGCATTGATGCAACAGTGTCCTTATTACCAGTACCTGGAACAACACCGCCATTTGCAAACTTAGGTAGTTTAGATACTGCACCAGTCGGACCAGGTACTGAATTAAATAGTCCTGGAGATGTAGAAGCAAGAGTTCTTGCTTGTGAAGATGCATTTGCGTATGCTGTTGCCAAAGCATTTGCTGCACCTGCCTCAACTGCAAATGTTTCAATTAATTGCTTATGTGATGTATGAAGAGCATTTGACTGTGCAAGATTTTCAATTTCTTGTTGAGTTAAATAATCAAAGCCTCCTCCAAGAACTGCATTTTGTCCATTAAGTTTTGCCATGCCTCCACGAAGTAATGCAAAGAATTTTATCAGGTTTGCAAGACCATTGGCCAAAAGACCAAATGTCATAAGAGCAATTGGGGCAAGCCCACCTACAACTCCAATGACAATTGCAATAGCCTTTTTTGTTCCATCGCTAAAGTTATTAAACTTTTCTAATATTTTTCCAAAGAAAGAAACTACTGGAGTTAATGCTTCAAGAAATGCTTTGCCAACTGGGATTAACTGAACCTTTAATTGCTCAATTGTTTTTTGAAACTTTGCACCTACTGAATCCTCTACCTTACCTAATTCTCGTTCAGATAAAATTGCTAATTCTTCTATTGATGCCCCAGCAAGTCCAAGTGCTCTAGCAGCCTGAGATGAATCTTTAGTTACATTCTGAAATAATGTTGATAGACGGGCAAACTGGAACTTACCGAATAGTTGTTCAATGGCACGAGCACGATTAAGTGGATCAAGTGTGTCAAGTGCTTGTGCAAATCCAACAACAGTTGCTTTTAAGTTGCCAGCGTTTGCCTCAACAATACCTTTAATATTAATTCCAAGACCTGCAAGGAATTCACTTGCTTTCTTTGACGGATTAATTAAAGATGCAAGACCAGACTTTAATGCGTTAGCACCTTCTGATGCATTGATTCCACCTTCCTTCATTGCAGTCATGAAGAATGCTAGGTCTTCAACATTACCGCCAAGTTGTTTTACAACTGGACCAGCCTTTGGAATTGCTGTTGTTAAATCTTCAATAGAAAGTACGGTTTGGTTTTCAACAGCGTTAAGAAAATTAATCTTTTGAGCAAGTTGGTCTGCAGATATACCAAATGCATTTTGTAATGAAATTGTAGTTTCTAGTGCCTGCTGCTGTTCTACTTGACCAAGAACTGAAAGTTTTGTTGCTGCAGTAACCTGTGCTTGTAAATCTGTTCCTGTAAGACCCATCGCAGCAGCCTTTGCAGCCATGGCAACTGTGTCTTTAACTGCAATCCCATACTTAGTAAACTCCATACCAAGTCTTTGAATGTCTGCAATTGCTTTATCTGTTGAACCATTATCATTAAACATGTCACCATAAACACGCTTAAAGTTAATAACTTCTTTTTCCATGTCTTTAAATGTTTGTGCAGCAAAGGATCCAAGCATAGACAATGGAATAGTTAAACCAACCATCAATTGACGGCCTGCCCACTGTGTATTTTTACCAAAGTTTAAGAGTTGTGTTGAGCCTTGCTTAAGAAGTTGGTTCATCAGTTGCTGTCTTTGAGCAGCCATCTGAACCCTTGTAGCATAATCAGCATATTGGCCGTTGGCCATCTCAAGGTGCTTTGGAACTATCTGCAAAACTTTTACAAGATCACCTTGTGCATTAGTTAACTGAATATACTGTGTTTGAAGTGCCTTGACTCTATCTTTTCTAGCACGATTAATAATATCTCTTTCAGCAGTAAACATCCTGCCAAGAGTTTTTGTATTTGCAGTTGCTGCAGCAGCGGTGTACCTAAAGTACTCACGCATACTGAGTTTATTCTTTTCAAGCGCATCAGTAAATGCTGTAGTACTATTTGCTACATTTTTTTGAGACGCAACAAACTTTCCTGTTGAGTTGATTGCCTGAACTAACTGTGCATTTAAACCTTTTTGTGCATTGGCTGCATTTACGTTGCCAGCAGTTAGTGACTGATTGAATTTGCTTAATCCAGCCTGTAATTGACGTAAACTGGCAAGGGCGTCTTTAGTATCAAAGACTATACCAATATTGGCGTTTACATCAGACAATCATTACACCCTCTTTACTTTGAAATTTGACCCATCAGCGCTGTAGCGTCTGATAGTTGAATTCCTGATGCAGCATCAACGATTTTGTAAACAGTTGGAAGATCCAAACTATCTTCAATCTTTTCTTTGTCATCAGCGAGTTCTGGGTAGTACTGCTGGAAAGCGATTTGTACGCATTCAATTAATACATCCATTGACTTTTCATTATCGTCCGCTACCTCTGCAAGTCCCTGGAAAGTTTTCATGAAGGGCTTTAGTAGTGAGATTTTTAGCGGTTTAACTTCAAATGTTGTTCCGTCAATAAGAGACAACTTCTCTGTCTTGTCGTTCTTTGCGTTAGCGTTAGCCATTATTTCCTCCATAGGTTGTTAACACTTAATTATACCATAGCGGATCTTTATTTTTAGACCACTTTTTCGTATGAAAGACCCATTCCAATTCCAAATCCAGCCTTTTGTGCATTCTGTCCTTGAAGCGCAACAACATCGTTTGCATCTTTTGCTTGCCCCTTACTAAATACTCTAGCCTTCATGTCTTCCCAGGCATTGCTCTTATTGCCCTTATCAAGATCTACACCTTGCATTGCTGCAAGAAATTTCTTTTGATTATAGTCTTCTTCTCTTTTAATATTTAATATAGATGTTAGTTCTGGCATAGACAAAGATTTTTCTAGTTCTTCATAATCTTTCCAGATTCCTAAAAGAAATACCTCAGACTCTAACTTGGCAAGATCTAGATTTTCCCATGTTTCTCCACCCTTTTCTGCCTGTTCTTTTACTGGCTCTTCTGAGTCATCATTTATTTTAATTCCCGCTGCAAGATCAAGTAGTTTATAGATTGATTTTAAATCTATGTGATTTTCAAACTCCTCGATAGAAGTTGCTATCTCTGGTTTATATTGTTTCATACAATGCATTGCACAAACTGCTAATGCGCTTATGGCTTCATAGTCATTTTTAGATGCTCTGACATTTTCAAACTCATCCATAAGTCTTCTAAGATACTTAATCTTAAGTGGAGATATTTCTAACTCTTCCCCGTCAATTAGACTAATATATCCTAATTTATATATTTCTGTTGCCATTATATAAGTATACCAAACAGAAAGGCCCAGATTTTTAGTCTGGGCCAATCTTATATTAAGTTATATTATGCTGGTGTTACTGTACGATCAACGATCTTACCGTATGAACCTGCATCGTTTGGAAGTAGACGGAATGAAACTTCAAACATTGTTGCTTCATCACGCTTTGCTGATACTGTTACATTCTCAATTGAGAGTGCACGATATGCAACATAGATTCTTTCCAATTCAGATCCAACTTCACAGTCACCTGTTCCTGGACCTACTGCTACAAGACCACGCTCAACTGGACATTCTCCAAGATTACCTGAAGTAAGGTTGAGTGTTGGGTTTCCTGATACAGTGTTGAGATCTGCATCTGATGCTGCGATAGCAACAAGAAGATTCTCAAGTGTTGACTCAGCAAATGTAGTATTTAGATTTACCTGCATACCCTGCTTATACAACTTTGCAACGTCTAGAACCTGGTCTACCTGAACCTCACCAAAATCAGGTTGGAACTGAATTTCCAAACCGTTCATGGTGTAACCAACGTTACGGAAGTCTGCATCTGCATCAAGTGTTGCTGCGTACTTAGTACCGCTTACATATGCTGGAAGATCTGCTTCTGCTAGTTGACCCTGTTCAAATGCCCAGAGTTGCGCTGCGCCTACGATAATGTTACTGCTATTACCTAAAGCCATATTCTTTCACCTCTTTTTTCTTATGGAATAAAGGGCTTGTTTCCTCAAGGTTAATTATAGCACCTTTTTTGGGTTAGTTATTTATGATGTCTTGCATCTGGTGATACTCAAAGTCAATGATTATTTTGTTACCGCCATAAGTACGGGCTGTACCAAAGTCAATAATATCACGAACTTCTTCAAGTTGATAGATTCGGAATCTGTGGAATTGGAACTTACAGGTCATTCCATCAAACTCTTTCCCCTTTGCCCACTCATTAATTTCTACAGCAGTCTCATCTTCACGATCCATCAGTCTAAGTACTGACTCCTGTATTTGAACCATTGTGTCTGTTGGAGCGCTTCCCTGTGCATAAAAATAATATAGTGCTTGCTCTTGCTTAATATGTGGGAATGGAGATCTTCTCATACGAATAAGTCTATCCCATGTCGCAGCAACTCCCTGTGTACTTTGATTAAAATACTGAGTTAGATCATTTATTGTTGAAGGTGTACTTGGAAAAAATGGAAAACTTTCTAAGCCAGTTAATACTGGTATTTTTTCAGCCAGATATTTATTGATCCACAACATTGGAGTATTAAATGAATCTGTCGGTGCCCAAATCTGATTAGCCATTATGCAATCCTCGCATTCGCTACCCAGCGATACCCTACATTAAGACCATGAGATCTTCCTGCACGAGAACCTTGAGGCAAGTTCTTTTTATAAACTACTGGCTTATTAAAGTATTCTGCCAAACCACTAGATCTTAAAAATGCTTGTGAGAAATATCTACCAAAGAATGTATCAAATACTTGTGCAAACTTGCCTGCAGTATTTCCTCCAGGATTATCAACTACAACTGGACTCTTTGTATAAACAACTTCTCCACCAACCTCAAATCTCAAAGCCTGCGCTTTTACTGGTGCAATAGTTACTGATTGTCCTGATTCCATAATTGATGCCTTGTTGTAAAATGGAACACGGGATCCATCTTTAATAGTTGTAGACTGCTTAAAATCTGCTGTAAATGAAAGACCTAGATTACTTACCGTATACTTAATATTAAATAGTCTTGCATTTGAATCTCCTGCTTGGTACCATTCATAGATATGATGAAGAGATCTTTCATCTACCCTGGCATTTGAGTCAATGTATTGTGATGCTAGTTCTGCAATCTCAGGTCCAAGATTATTAAGAAAAACCTTCTTTCCATTCTGTACTCCATCAAGGAATCCAGTTGAGTAGTCAATTATATTTTTCATCTCTTTGTTAAACTGCTTTGCGTTAAACATTACTTTCATACATCTACCGCCTGATTCTCTGATCTGCGGATTACCAAGTTATAATATTCAACTCCACCAAATGGACCTACAAAAGGCTCCTGTGTTGCAACCTCAAAGATTGTCGACTTACCTGATCTTGGACCAGATGTCTCTGTATAAATATGGTTGCAATTCTTATCACGAATATTGGTCAGAATAATGTTTGTTATTGAGTGAGGTGCATCTAAACTTGAGATTCTAAGGTCTGTTTTTACTCTTCCAACAAGGTGAGTCTTTTGTGTAATATTAACATTTGGAGTTATTTCTTCTTTACCAGCAGACCCTACAGCATTAAAATTAGCAGCAATTGTTTTATCTAAAATCCAAGTCTTTTTAACATTGCCATATGTACCCTGCTCAACAATTGGATAATATATGTCTGCCTGCATAGGGAAGATAAAATCTGGCTCTTCGCATATCATTAGATTATCCCTGGTTTAAGAATAGTATTTGCGTACTTATCTAATATCTTATCTACTAGCATGTTTCCAGTTCCATTAAGAACTGACTTATCAAATTGAATTCTAAACTGATCTGTATTGTATGCTGTTACATATCTCTTGTAGTAATCAAGTTTACCGCACTTAATATCTTCCATCAATACCTGTGTTGCATACTCGACATCAGATGGAATTGTTTTATATCCGCTGTCCAAAATAAATGTGTAGTCATAGCCTGCAGGAAATGCTGCAAACTGAAAACCAAAATATCCAAGATCTCCTCTTCCAATTGGAAGGTTTGGAACAGCCTTTTCAGATCTATTGTATACACCAGAAACAACTCTTTGCACTGCAGAATTATCTAGTGTAATGACATATTCAAACTCATTTAATTCTGGTGTTTCTACATCATATACCAAAACATTGTTTTCATAAACCTTTAAAACTTTATTTGTGTCATACCATAATGGAAAGTAGTCAGAACCCTGACCAACTGCCTGAACTATTTTCTTATAGTTGTAAAATCCATTTGGAATGATTGTATCAATAATAGATCTTGATACCAACTCAAGCATTCTGTATTCTGCTATATCAGATGCGGTTGTTGCAAGTTTATTTGCATTTACATATGGTCTGATAATGTCTAGGTTTTCTTCATACAGAGTATGCTCGTGCTCTGCATCATAAAACTTAATATAAAACTTTCTATCGTATTGAACTTTATCTAATGGTAGGATGTACTCAACTACTCCATTAGCATCTGAAGTTACTTCTGTTTCAACGACTGAGTGGTCCACCAGATCCTCAACATATTGGATATAGTTATAGTTTGCTATAGGCAATGTCCAAGTTGTTGTAATAGGATAAGGTGGAACTCTCATGACCTCCATGAATTACTTACCGAATTCCTTTGCGACTTCCTCTGGTGTTGCCACACGAATGTGTGAGCGAGTTAGCCACTGGTCTGCTGCTTCCTTTTCAACAATGTTATAGCCACGGTAGACCTTGCCTACTCCTGTCCATGTAACATTCTTAGTTGAGTGTAGTGCAACTGTTTCTTTCTTTGCTGGCTTTGCTGCTTCCTTCTTCTTTGCAGGTGCCTTGATTGCTGTTGTGGCACCAATGACTCCCTCTGCAACTGAACCTAGGGCCTGAACTTCTTCAGGTGCCTCATATGCTGGTGTTGTAATAGCATCTGGCTGATTCTGTAAATGTGGTGGAACAAAAGCCTCTTCTACAACTGGAGCCTCAACAATAGGTTCTGCAACTGGTGCTTCAACAACTGGTGTCTCAACTACTGGTGCTTCTACTACTGCTTCTTCTACAATTGGATTTTCATTAATATTTTCCATGATTCCTCCTAAATAGTATTATATCATTATAAGTTAATAAGGGGAGCAGGAGAATTAACTCCTACTCCCCCTAAAATTGTACTGTTTACAGATTATGCATCTGCTGCAGCATCAGCGAATGCGATTGCATCCTGCTCTTCCCACTGAATACCGAAGCGAACGAATACTGTATATTCTACTGTATCCTTCTTTGGCTTGTACTCACGGTTTACAGTGATGTCACGCTGGAATCCCCATACACGGTTCTGTGGGAATGTCAAGTCGACATATCCTGCAGGGTAGTAAGGAACTTCCTGTACATCGATTCCTAGAACACGAGTTGTACGTGCTCCACCGAATGTCTGTGCTGTACCATCAAGGTATGCCTGACGGTTTGCAGGTGTACCTGCTGGTGTACCAGCAAATGCTTCTGCGATTGCATCTGCCAAAGTACCATTATTCTTAATGATTCCCTGGAATGCATCTGTACCAGCATAGAACTTCAAGTTAGACTTGATAGCACGATACTTGCGTGGCATTGCTAGAATGATCTTCTGCATTGCATCTGTTGTCCAGTTATCGTTTGTAACTGTAACAACTGCTTCGTGTGCATCTCCGTCAGTCTTTACATGGTTTACGAAACCATTCATGATTGACAAGAAGTTGCCTGTTGCGCCATCGCCATTGATTGCAAGGTCTTCGATATCGTTACCGAAAGCATTTGTCATCAAGCGGACAATGTGATCTTCTAGTGCTGCACCTTCGATGTTATCTTCTAGTGCTTCTGCAGATACTTCCCAGTCAAGACGAATCTTCTTTGTAGTCAATTCAACCTTTGAGAATGTTG
>JACCDP010571479.1_pt1 | contig 25952 bp, 26 predicted proteins | sample 7445841 | NCBI WGS metagenome assembly JACCDP01 (sample SAMN15323441, study PRJNA562643) | freshwater metagenome | isolation source: river surface water | place: USA:Blue River Watershed | collected 2017-08-17 | reverse complement strand
GCATGACCTTGTTCAGGGTCTCGATCATGTGCACCGGGATGCGGATGGTGCGGGCTTGGTCGGCAATCGAGCGGGTGATGGCCTGGCGAATCCACCAGGTGGCGTAGGTGGAGAACTTGTAGCCGCGACGGTATTCGAACTTGTCGCCCGCTTTCATCAGGCCGATGTTGCCTTCCTGGATCAAATCCAGGAATTGCAAACCGCGGTTGGTGTATTTCTTGGCGATGGAGATGACCAGGCGCAGGTTGGCCTCGATCATTTCCTTCTTGGCATCGCGCGAGGCGGCTTCGCCTTCGTTCATGCGCTTGTTGATGTCTTTGAGTTCATCGAGCGGCACGACCACCTGGGCTTGCAGGTCGATCAGCTTTTGCTGCAACTCTTGCACCGGCGGGATGTTGCGGGCCATGACCGGGCTCCAGGGCTTGCCGGCGGCGGCCTGTTTCTCGATCCACTTCAAATTGAGCAGTTGCGAGGCGGCGCGGTGGCCGTTTTTGTCCCGGCCGCTGAATTCGGCCACGAACTGGTCTTGCGGGTAGCCGCACTTGTCCACGATGATGCGGCGCAGGTTGCGCTCGACCTTGCGCACTTCATCGACCTGGGCGCGCACGGTGTCGCACAGCTTTTCGATGGTGCGGGCGGTGAAGCGAATGGTCATGAGCTCGTCGCTGAGCGCGCGCTGGGCCTTCACATAACCGGGGGCGCCATAGCCTTCCTTGTCGTAGGCTTTGTGGACCTTGTCGAACAATTGGGCGATGCGGTCAAAACGCTCAAGAGCCGCATTGCGCAACTCTTCCAGCTTCTTGGTCAGGGCTTTGGAGCCGCCATTGCCGTCGTCGTCGTCGGAGTCGTCGAACTCGTCAAAGTCCTCTTCGGCCACATAGTCATCGGCCTCGTCGGAGCTGGCAAAGCCGTCGACAACGGTGGAGATCACGACCTTGCCGTCGCGGATCTCCTGAGCCATGCGCAGGATCTCGGCGATGGTGGCGGGCGATGCGCTGATGGCTTCCATCATGGCCATCAGACCGCCTTCGATGCGCTTGGCGATCTCGATCTCGCCCTCGCGGGTCAACAGTTCTACCGTGCCCATTTCGCGCATGTACATGCGCACCGGGTCGGTGGTGCGGCCGAATTCGCTGTCCACGGTGGACAGGGCGGCCTCGGCCGCCTCTTCGGCTTCCTCTTCGGTCGAACCGGTGGGCGCGTTGTCGGTGATGATCAGGGTCTCGGCGTCGGGCGTTTGCTCGTACACCGCCACACCCAAATCGTTCAGGGTGACGATCACCACTTCCAGCGTTTCGGCGTCGACCAGTTTGTCGGGCAGGTGGTCGGAAATTTCACCGTGGGTCAGGTAGCCACGGGTCTTGCCCAGTTTGATCAGGGCCTTGAGTCGGGCGCGGCGCTTGGCCATGTCCTCTTCGGACAGCACGGTCTCGTCGAGGCCGAATTCTTTCATCAAGGCGCGCTCTTTGGCCTTGCTGATTTTCATGCGCAGCGGTTTGACCTTTTCCGAGGTTTCCACCGGCTCGCCGACCAATTCCTCTTCGATGTCATCGGTCAGATCGGGCTCTTCATCGACCCCCTTGGCCTCGGCCTTGGCCTTGCGACCGGGTTTGCCTGCAGCCTTGGGCGGCTTGCTTTTTTCAGCAGGTGCCTGAGCAGGCGCTTTGGCGGCTTTGACTTTGGTGTCGATCTCAGTGGCCTTGGCTTTGACTTCCGATTTTTTGGCTTCAGGCTTTTTGCCAGCAGGTTTGGCGGCAGGTTTGGCCACGGCTTTTGCGGGGGCGGATTTGGCAGCGGATTTGGCAGGGGATTTGGCAGCGGATTTGGCCGCGGATTTGGCAGCGGATTTGGCAGCGGATTTGGCAGCCGGTTTGGCTGGCGCTTTCGCAGGGGCCGCTTTCTTGGCAGCGGGGGCGGCGGCCTTGGCAGGCGCAGATTTTTTGGAAGCAGTCACAGGAGGGCTTGATTTGGATTTGGCGCTTGACGCAGGGGCTTTGCCGGCGGGTTTGGCGGTCGTCTTGGCGCTGGTCTTTTTCGCTGGAGTCGCCACTTTGGCTGGAGCGGCCGTTTGGGCTTTGACTTTGGTTGAAGCAGCAGATCGGGCGGTAGCCGCCGGTTTTTTGGCTTTTACCGCAGGTTTTTTCGACGATTTAGTGGCCATGACCATCCTCTTGGCAATGCAAAATGCGCCCCTCGGGGCAGGCGCGAATGATGAAAGAAAGGGATCACGGGCAAGGGGGATGGGCGAACATTTGGTGTGCAGTCCTTGCGGTGAAAATGGCGTGTCGTGTCGTGAAGGATCACAGTTCGCCGGGCCCGGAGGTGCTGCTGTCGCGCTTGCCTGAATTTGGATTATACCATCCAGAACCCCCAAGAGGGTTCAGCTTTTTTGAAGGGGCAATTTGGCTTTGGCGCGGGCCATGGCAGCTTCGATGATGGCGCGTTTGCGCTGGGCCTCGCGCTCGGCGTCGGGGTCGCCCTGCGCCAGGCCGTCCAGGCCCAGGGTGTGCTCGGCCAGGTCAGCCAGTTTGTCTTCGGCTTCGCTCAGATGGCGCTTGGCACGGTCTTGCTCGCGCCGAGACAGGCGTTCGGTGCGGACCTGGTAGCGCTGTCGCGCGTGTTGGGCTTGCTCCATCGACCAGGCGTTCCAGCCGGTGCGATCGCCGGAGACAGGGATCATCTCGATGCAGTCCACCGGGCAAGCGGGCAGGCAAAGGTCGCAGCCGGTGCAGTGGGCCTCGTTGACCGTGTGCATGCGTTTGTGGGCCCCCACGATGGCGTCGGTCGGGCAGGCTTCCATGCACAGGGTGCAACCGATGCACCAAGCTTCGTCGATGACGGCGACGGTCATGGGGCCTTCTGCGCCGTGTGCGGGGTTGAGGGCTTTGGGCTCGCGGCCGAGCAGTTGCGCCAAGCGGACCACGCCTTCCTGGCCCCCCGGCGGGCATTGGTTGATATCGGCGACGCCACAAGCCATGGCCTGTGCATAGCTGGCGCAGTCAGGGTAGGCGCAGCGCTGGCACTGGGTCTGCGGCAGGGCGTCGAGCAAGCGAGCGGCAAGGCCCGCAACGCCGCCCCGCAGGGCCTGGCTCACGCGCGTGCGCGGCGCGCGGTTTTGCGGGCCGCCGTCTTGCGGGCAGGGGCCTGGGTCTTGACCGTTTGAGCAGCCTTGCGGGTCGCAGGCTTGGCGCGTTTGGCGGTCACGGCCCGGTCGTCGTTGTGTTCCAAAATGAAGGCGCGCACGCAAGGGTAGACCACCTCGCGCCAACGACGCCCACTGAAGATGCCGTAGTGACCGGCCCCTTGCACCTCCAGGTGCTGGCTGTGGCTTTCGGGGATCTGGGCGCACAGCCCGTGAGCGGCTTCGGTTTGGCCCGAACCCGAGATGTCGTCCAACTCGCCCTCGACCGTGAGCAAGGCAGTGCTGGTGATGTCTTGCGGCCGCACCCGTTCCAGTTGACCCTGGGGGTTTTTAACGTCCCAGGTGCCGTTGACCAGTTTGAAGTCCTGAAACACGGTCTGGATGGTTTCCAGGTAGTAGTCGGCGTCCATGTCGAGCACGGCGTTGTACTCGTCGTAAAACTTGCGATGCGACTCGGCACTGGAGTTGTCGCCTTTGACCAGGTCGAGGAAGTAGTCGTAGTGCGAATTGAGGTGGCGATCCGGGTTCATGGCCACAAAGCCGGTGTGCTGCAAAAAGCCCGGATAAACGCGACGACCGGCACCGGGGAAATTGGGCGGCACGCGGTAGATGACGTTGTTTTCAAACCATGAATGGCTTTTGTTCATGGCCAGGTTGTTGACGGCGGTGGGCGAACGGCTGGCGTCAATCGGGCCACCCATCATGGTCATGGTCAGGGGGGTCTTTTCACCCCGGCTGGCCATGAGCGAAACCGCTGCCAGCACCGGCACGGTGGGCTGGCACACGCTCATGACGTGCACATTGCCGTATTGGCCTTGCAAGTAGCGGATGAATTCCTGCACGTAGTTGACGTAATCGTCCAGGTGAAACTCGCCCTCTTCGAGCGGCACCATGCGGGCGTTTTTCCAGTCGGTGATGTAGACCTTGTGGCCCCCCAGCAGGGTGCGCACGGTGTCGCGCAGCAAGGTGGCGTAATGCCCCGACAGCGGCGCGACCACCAGCACCACGGGCTGTGATTTCAGTTTGGTCAGGGTGGCGGCATCGTCGCTGAAGCGCTTGAAACGGCGCAATTCGCAAAAGGGCTTGTCCATTTCCACGCGCTCGTGGATGGCGACCTCGACGCCGTCGACGTCCACCGACTTGATGCCAAACACCGGCTTTTCATAATCTTTGCCCAGACGATAAAGCAAGTCGTAGGCGGCCGACATGCGCTGCGACAGGCTGGTTTGGCCCAGGGGCGAAAGGGGGTTGCTGTACAACTTGGAAGCCGCTTGCGCGAAGTCAGCAAAGGGCTCCATGAGAGAGCGCTGGGCTTCGTAGATTTGGTAGAGCATAGGGCCATCCGATCTTTTAAAACTACATGAAATGTATCAGGTTGTCCCCTTTAAAATTGGAGTCCAGCCCCCAATTTGACACTGCATGACCGATTCCAACACCACCTTACGCCAACCCGTGATTTTTTTGGGGCACGGCAGCCCCATGAACGTGGTTGAAGACAACGACTTTCGCACCGCCTGGCAGGGGCTGGGCACCGAGTTCGGGCCCCAGGCCCGCTGGCCGCGCCCCAAGGCCATTTTGTGCATCTCGGCCCATTGGGTCACGCAGGGCTGGTGGCTGACCGCCATGGCGCAGCCGCGCACCATCCACGACTTCGGCGGTTTCCCGCAGGTGTTGTTCGAGCAACAGTACCCCGCGCCCGGCGCGCCCGAGTTGGCCCAGGCCTGGGCGCAGAGCCTGCGCCAAGCCCACGACCAGTCGCCTTTGGGGCTGGACCACGATTGGGGCCTGGATCATGGCAGTTGGGGCGTGCTCAAGCCCATGTTCCCGCAAGCCGACATCCCGGTGGTGCAGCTCAGCATCGATCTGGGCCGTCCGGGGCCCGAACACCTGGCCATGGGGCGGCAGTTGCGTGCTTTGCGCGATCAGGGCGTGCTGATCGTCGCCAGCGGCAACCTGGTGCACAACCTGATGGTCAGAAACCCGCAGGCCACCGAACAAGAAGCGTATGAATGGGCGCTGGTGTTCGATCAGTGGGTGTGCGAGTCTTTGGCCAGTGGCGACATTGAGCGCTTGGCCCAGTTTGAGGCCCTGGGCCCCCTGATGCAAAAAGCCCACCCCAGCATCGAGCACTACTTGCCGCTGCTTTATGCGGTGGGGGCTCGTGACGACGACGAGCCGGTGGTGACATTCAACGACGCCTGGCAGATGGCGTCGATCGACATGCGCTCATTCATCTGGGGCTGAGCACCCCAGACCACGAGCAGGGCGCTTTCAGCCCAATACCGTGGCAATCGCCTTGCAGACGTGAGCCACGTTGTGGTTGTTCAAAGCGGCCACGCACATGCGGCCGCTGTCGGTGCCGTACACGCCGAATTCCGAGCGCAAACGCACCATCTGGTCTTTGGTCAGGCCCGAGTAGCTGAACATGCCGATTTGCTGGGTGATGAAGCTGAAATCCTGCTTCACACCGGCGGCCTTGAGGCCGTCGACCAGCTTTTGGCGCATGTCCTTGATGCGCACGCGCATCTCGCCCAATTCTTGTTCCCACAGGGCGCGCAACTCGGGGTTGCCCAACACCGTGGCCACCACCGCGCCACCGTGGGTGGGCGGATTGGAGTAGTTGGTGCGGATCACGATTTTCAGTTGCGACAACACGCGATCGGCTTCGGCCTTGTCGGTGCAGACCACCGACAGGGCGCCCACGCGCTCGCCGTACAGGCTGAAGCTTTTGGAGAACGAGGTGGAAATGAAGAACTGCAGGCCGGCGGCGATGAACTTGCCCACCACCGCACCGTCTTCGGCGATGCCGTGACCAAAGCCCTGGTAGGCCATGTCGAGGAAGGGGGTCAGGTTGCGCGACTGAACAGCGGCGATGACCTGGTCCCACTGGGCCATGGTCAGGTCGTAACCGGTGGGGTTGTGGCAGCAAGCGTGCAACAGCACGATGGTGCCGGCAGGGGCGGCGTTCAGGGACGCCAGCATGCCCTCAAAGTTGATGCCACGGCGCGCGGCGTCGTAGTAAGCATAGGTTTCCACGGTGAAACCGGCGTTGGTGAAGATGCCGCGGTGGTTTTCCCAGCTGGGGTCGCTGATCAGCACCTTGGCCTGCGGCAGCAGTTTGCGCAAAAAGTCGGCACCAACCTTCAGGCCGCCGGTGCCACCCAGGCCCTGGATGGTGGCCACGCGGCCGCTCTTGACCGGCTCGGACTCGGCGCCGAACACCAGTGCCTTGACCGCATTGTCATAAGCGGCGATGCCGTCGATGGGCAAGTAGTTGCGGGCCGTGGGCTTTTCCATCAGCAGCTTCTCGGCTTTTTGCACGCACTGCAGCAAAGGCATCTTGCCGTCTTCGCCAAAGTACACGCCCACGCCCAGGTTGACCTTGTTGGGGTTGGTGTCGGCGGCGAATTGTTCGTTCAGACCCAAAATGGGGTCGCGGGGGGCCATTTCGACGGCGGTAAAGAGGTTCATTGCAAATCTCGGTACAGGGAAAACCCCAGATTCTAGATGGAAAACGCCTCATTTCCGCCTTCGGTTATCCTCATCGGATGTTCGTTCAATACCCTGGTTCCCCGTTCGAGTTGTTTCAGCCCTATCCGCCCGCCGGCGACCAGCCCACGGCGATCGAGAAACTGGTCGAGGGCCTGGGCGACGGTGAGGCCTTCCAGACCCTGCTCGGCGTGACCGGCTCGGGCAAGACCTACACCATGGCCAACGTGATCGCCCGTGCCGGTCGACCGGCCATCGTGTTCGCGCCCAACAAGACGCTGGCGGCGCAGTTGTACAGCGAGTTCCGCGAGTTCTTCCCCAAAAATGCGGTCGAGTACTTCGTCAGCTACTACGACTACTACCAACCCGAAGCCTATGTGCCCCAGCGCGACCTGTTCATCGAAAAAGACAGCGCCATCAACGAGCACATCGAGCAAATGCGGCTGAGTTGCACCAAGAGCATTTTGGAGCGGCGCGACGTGGTGATCGTGGCCACCGTGTCGGCGATCTACGGCATCGGCGACCCCGAGAGTTACCACCGCATGATCATGACTTTGCGCACCGGTGACACGCTGGGCCAGCGCGACATCATCACCCAGCTGGTGCGCATGCAGTACACCCGCAACGACATCGAGTTCGTGCGCGGGGCGTTCCGGGTGCGCGGCGACACCATTGACATCTTCCCGGCCGAGCACTCCGAAATGGCGATCCGGGTCGAGTTGTTCGACGACGAAATCGACAGCCTGCAACTGTTCGACCCCCTCACCGGTCAGGTGAAACAAAAAATCCCGCGCTTCACGGTCTACCCCTCCAGCCACTATGTGACCCCGCGCGACAAGGTCTTGGCCGCGGTCGAAACGATCAAGGCCGAACTCAACGACCGGGTGAAAGAGTTGGTGGGCATGGGCAAGCTGGTGGAGGCCCAGCGCTTGGAGCAGCGCACCCGCTTTGACCTGGAGATGTTGTCCGAGGTTGGCCACTGCAAGGGCATTGAAAACTACACCCGGCACCTGTCGGGTTCGGCCCCGGGCGAGCCGCCCAGCACCCTGACCGACTATTTGCCCAAAGATGCGCTGATGTTCATGGACGAGAGCCATGTGCTGATGGGGCAGTTTGGCGGCATGTACAACGGCGACCGCTCGCGCAAGACCACGCTGGTCGAATACGGCTTTCGGCTGCCCAGCGCGCTGGATAACCGCCCCCTGAAGCTGGAAGAGTTCGAGCAACGCATGCGCCAGGTGGTGTTTGTGTCGGCCACCCCGGCCGACTATGAGAAAAATCGCGCCGGTCAGGTGGTGGAGCAACTGGTGCGTCCCACCGGCTTGGTCGATCCCGAGGTCGAAGTGCGCCCCGCCACCCAGCAGGTGGACGATGTGCTGCAAGAGATCCGCTTGCGGGTCGAAGTCGGCGAGCGCGTGCTGATCACCACGCTCACCAAGCGCATGGCCGAACAACTGACCGACTACCTGTCCGACAACGGCGTCAAGGTGCGCTATGTGCACAGCGACATCGACACGGTGGAGCGGGTCGAGATCATCCGCGATTTGCGGCTGGGCGCATTTGACGTGCTGGTGGGCATCAACCTGCTGCGCGAGGGCCTGGACATCCCCGAGGTATCGCTGGTGGCGATTTTGGATGCCGACAAAGAAGGCTTTTTGCGCAGCGAGCGCAGCCTGATCCAGACCATCGGCCGCGCCGCCCGCAACCTGCGTGGCAAAGCCATTTTGTATGCCGACAAGATCACCGACTCGATGCGCCGCGCCATGGGCGAAACCCAGCGCCGGCGCGAGCGCCAGATCGCCTTCAATGCCGAGCACGGCATCACCCCGCGCAGCGTGGTCAAGCAGGTCAAGGACCTGATCGATGGCGTCTACAGCCAAAAAGCCGGGGCCGAGGCCGAGCGCCTCGCGCAGATCAAGGTCGAGCTCGACGACATGGACGAAAAAGCCCTGGCGCGCGAAATCAAACGACTGGAAAAAGCCATGCTCGAGCACGCCCGCAACCTCGAGTTCGAACAAGCTGCCCGCACCCGCGATCAGCTGGCCTTGCTCAAGCAGCGCATTTTGGGGGCAGGGCCGGGCGAGGTCGTTGCGGTCAACTGAGACACGCATTGTTGATGCGTCACAGCATCGTGACCATTGAGGGGGCATGAACTCAAAAATCGCCTGGTTGTGCGACAGAATCAGGCGCCATGATCACCCATGACGCCACCCGCAAACATCTGTTCCAGGCCCCTGAGATCGTGCGCGATCTGGTGCACACCTATGTGCCTCATCCTTGGCTTCTCGGGCTGGACTTCAGCACGCTGGAATCCATGCCCGGCAGCTTTGTGCACGACGAGATGCAGCAATTCCACAGCGACGCCCTCTGGCGGCTGAAGGCCGGTGGGGCATGGGTCTATCTTTATCTGTTGATCGAGTTTCAAAGCCGCAACGATCCGCTCATGGCCCTGCGCATGCTGACTTATCTGGCCATGTTCTACCAAAGACTGGTGCGCGAGGGGCTCGAGTTGGAGCGCCACCGACTGCCGCCGGTCTTGCCCATCGTGCTGTACAGCGGTGACTCGCCGTGGCGCGCGGCCACCGATATGGCCGAATTGATTGAGCAATTGCCGCCCGATTTGCAAGCCTACACGCCCAGGCTCAAGTACATCCTGATCGACGAAGACCGGAACATGCCTCCGGAAGGTCTGAACAATTTGCTGACGCACCTGATGCGATTTGCGCATGCCCAGGACATGGACAGCCGCATGCATCACCTTGAAATGGCGATGAAATTAGTACAAAATAATCCAAAAATGGAGCAACACATCCGGGCATGGTTGCAGGCGCTTTGGGTACAAATGAACCTGGGCGTGGCCGATTTGCCCACCGATGCACCACAAGGAGATTTCATCATGGCGTTCAAATTTGGCTGGGAAAAATGGGCCGAGGGCATGCAGGGCACTTGGTTGCGTCAAGGCATCGAGCAAGGCATCGAGCAAGGCATCGAGCAAGGGAGCGCCAAAGTCTTGCAGAACATCCTGGCGCAGCGCTTTGGTCCGCTACCCGCTGACTTGCAGGCCAAACTTCAGCAGGCAACGACCGACCAACTCGATCTGTGGGTGCAGCGGGTGTTGACGGCGCCGACTCTCGATGCCGTTTTCTTCGGCGAGGCCTGACCTGGCCCGTGCCCGCAGGGTTGACCCCGGCATTAACCCGCTGTCGCCTTAGGCCCGCCACGGTTGCACAGCAAAGTGGTTTTGACCTTCATAATGGGAGACTCGCCGCAGGAAACCGACCGTGCATCAACCCAATGCCCAAGCGCGTCCATCGCTTTATTACCCGTATCAGGTCTTCAAGCCCTGGTTACCTTCCGAACACCCCGCACCTGCCCGCCAGCGGGTGACCATCGTGGGCTCCGGCCCGGCAGGCATGGTGACGGCGCTGGAGTTGGCGCGCCACGGCGTGCCCAGCGTGGTGCTGACCTCCGAACTCCAGTTTTCGCAGGGCAGCCGTGCCATCTGTTTCACCCGTCGCTCGATGGAGATCTTGCAACAGGTGGGGGTGGCCGATCGCATGACCGAAGGCGGCTTGCCCTGGCGTTTCGGCAACTCATGCTACCGGGGTCAGCGGGTGTTCCGCATGGAGGCCCCGCACGACCCCGATGACCGCTTTTTCCCCATCCTCAATGTGCAGCAGCAATACCTGGAGCAATACCTGTACGAAGCCTGCGCAGCTCAGCCCCTGATCGACTTCAGGTGGGGCAACAAGGCCGAGCGCGTCACCCAACATGCCGATCACGCCGAAGTGGCGGTCGACACCCCCGAGGGGGAATACACGCTGCACACCGACTGGTTGGTGGCGGCCGACGGCGGAAGGTCGGCCCTGCGAAGCCAGTTGAATTTGCAGATGGAAGGGGCTTCCTACGAAGGGTTTTTCGTGATCGCCGACATCCGGGTCGACCTGCCGCTGCCGACCGAGCGGCTGGCTTACTTCGATCCCGACTGGAACCCCGGCAACACGGTCCTGATGCACCGCGAACCCCACGGCATCTGGCGCGTCGACTATCAGTTGCCACCCGGCGAATCCCCCGAACAAGCCTTGCGCCCCGAGGTCCTGAAGTCGCGCATCGACGCCCAGTTGGCCATGATCGGGCACCCCGGCATCGCCTGGGAGCTGGATTGGTCGTCGGTCTATTCGGCGCGCACCCTGACCTTGCCCGACTTCGTCCATGGGCGCGTCATCTTCACCGGCGATGCGGCCCACCTGTTGCCGATCTTTGGCGTGCGCGGTGCCAACACCGCGTTTCAGGATGCGCAGTCGCTGGGCTGGCACCTGGCGCATGTGGTGCGTGGACTGGCCGGAGCGGCCTTGTTGCGCAACCACAGCGCCGAGCGCGTGGGCGCAGCGCGCGAAATCATCGCCGAAGCGGGCAAGAGCGTGCGTTTCATGACACCGCCGGCGGGCGGCTACGAATTGCTGCGCAACGCCGTGCTGTCGCTGTCATTGACGCAAGCATTCGTGCGCCCCCTCTACCACTGGCGAACTTCGCGACCGCACGAGTACACCCATTCGATCCTGAATTGCCGCACCGACGACGATGCGGCCTTTGAGAGCGGACCCGGCCATGGCGCCCCGCCGCAAAACGTGAAACTGGCCGAAAACGACCATTTGCTCGATCATCTGGGCGGGGGCTTTGATCTGCTGTACTTCACCCACGGATCCGCCGTGCCCGCTGACGTGGTTGAAGCGGTGCAACTGGCCCGAGGGCAGGGCGTGTCTTTGCGCATCACCGCCATCGGTGCAGCCAGCGCCGTGACCGGAGCCGACCAGACCTTGCCCGACGTCCAGGGGCGCTGTCGATTGCGCTACGGCGTGCCCGCCGACGGCGCGGCTTACCTTTTGCGACCCGATCAACACATCTGCGCCCGTTGGCTGAAACTCGATGCCGCACGTTTGCAAGATGCGCTGACCACCGCCTTGCCCCAATAGGAGAGACCCCATGCCTGCACACACCGTTTTAAGCACCGATGGGCTGGAAATCGTCTACGACGCGCTGGCACAGGCCATCGACCGGGCTGGCCCTGACAAAGCCCCATTGTTTCTGGTCAAACTGGCCTTGCTCAACGCCCACGCCCTGGGCGATGAAACCGTGTTTCAGCAACACCTGCAAACCGCCTTGCTCGATTTGTGATCTGATGTGAAAGCATGACCGCCACAAGATCAAGGTCGAATGGTCTGGGCCATTCACGTGCATGCGTCACTTGAGACTTTTGATGCCGATGCATACAATGCCATGGAATTCAAGGAGTTCTGATGAGGCCCTCAGCGGCGTTGGCCGGCAAGCGAATGCAAGTGCGCGAAACCGTTCTTCGGTATCGTGTGGCCAATCCGCGTGTGTTCGGTTCGGTGTTGCACGGCACCGATCTCGATGGCAGCGACCTTGATTTATTGGTGGATGCATTACCCGGGGCCACCCTCTTTGACTTGGGTGGTTTGCAATCCGAACTTGAGTCGATGCTGGGTCTTTCTGTCGACGTTGTCACACCGGGCGATTTGCCCTCTCATTTCCGTGCCGAGGTTCTGGCTCAAGCGCAGCCTGTATGAATCCGAGGCGCTTGCCCGATTATTTGGATCACATCCACCAAGCAGCGTCCGATGCATGCGTTTTCGTGGAAGGCTTGGTCCTGCAAGACTTTCTTGAAAACAAACGCACTCAACAAGCCGTGATCATGTGCCGAGTCATTGTGGGCGAGGCGGTCGCCAAAGTGATGGATGGGTATGCCGACTTTGTCGATGCCAATCCTCAAATTCCATGGCGCAGCATGCGCGGCATGCGCAACCGCATCGCACACGGTTATTTTGAAATCAACCTTGAAGTGGTTTGGGAAACGGTTCAAACGGCCTTGCCTGCTCTCTTGCTTCAGTTGAGCGAAATCAGGGGTGACGCCAATAAATCCGCGTAAGCCCCGCGTCAAACTGTCAACCGCTCAGACCTCGGGCAGGGTCTACACCCACCCTTTGTCCAAGGCATTCCCCCTGTTTTGTTCAGGGTTTGAAGCCTGTTTGACTTGGACAAAAACACTAAAATCATCAAAAACTAGGGTAAACACTGATATTGTGTCCATGACGAAATCAGGGTAAAGTCACATTGCCCGACAGAAATGCTTGGGTTTCTGCTATACTTGACTTAATCGTTCGACTTTTGTCGACATTCATTCTCTTGAAAGGAGATGGACCATGCGCTTGACCACCAAAGGCCGTTTTGCAGTGACCGCCATGATTGACCTGGCTCTGCGCCAGAACAGTGGCCCCGTGACCCTGGCAGCCATCAGCCAGCGTCAGCAGATCTCGCTCTCCTATCTCGAACAACTGTTTGGCAAGCTGCGTCGCCACGACCTGGTCGAATCGACCCGTGGCCCCGGCGGCGGCTACACCCTGGGCCGCAAAGCCACCGACATCACCGTGGCCGACATCATCGTCTCGGTCGACGAACCCATCGACGCCACCCACTGCGGCGGCAAAGAAAACTGCATGGGCGAATCGGGCCGTTGCATGACCCACGAACTGTGGTCGTCGCTGAACCAGCGCATGGTCGAGTTTCTGGACTCGGTCACCCTGCAAAAGCTGGTTGACGACCAACTCGCCAAGGGCGTTCAAATCGAGGACAAGCCCATCGTCAAGCGCGCCATCTCCAGCGCCCCCGTGGTCAAACCGATCCGCGTCAACGCGCCCAATTCGGTCTTTGCCCTGGGCAACGTGTTCGCCAAGTAATTTTTGACAGACTCACCATGACGCCTCATTTCCCGATTTACATGGACTACGGGGCCACCACACCGGTGGACCCCCGCGTGGTCGATGCCATGATTCCCTGGTTGCGCGAGCACTTCGGCAACCCCGCCTCACGCAGCCATGCCTGGGGTTGGGAGGCCGAAGAGGCCGTGGAACAGGCACGCGCCAACGTCGCCGCCCTGATCGGCGCCGACCCGCGTGAAATCGTCTGGACGTCGGGCGCCACCGAGTCGAACAACCTGGCGATCAAAGGCGCTGCCCACTTCTATCAGAGCAAAGGCAAGCACCTGATCACCGTCAAAACCGAGCACAAGGCCGTGCTCGACACCATGCGCGAGCTCGAGCGTCAGGGCTTTGAGGTCACCTACCTGGATGTGCAAGAAAACGGCCTGCTCGATCTGGATGCGGTCAAAGCCGCCATCCGTCCCGACACCGTGTTGCTCAGCGTCATGTTCGTCAACAACGAAATCGGCGTGGTGCAAGACATCCCGGCGCTGGGCGCCCTGTGCCGCGAGCGCGGTGTGATTTTTCACGTCGACGCCGCCCAAGCCACCGGCAAAATCGCCATCGACCTGGCCACGCTGCCGGTCGACCTGATGAGCCTTGCTTCGCACAAGACCTACGGCCCCAAGGGCATCGGTGCCCTGTATGTGCGCCGCAAGCCCCGCATCCGCCTGGAAGCGCAAATGCACGGCGGCGGCCACGAGCGCGGCATGCGCAGCGGCACCTTGCCCACCCACCAGTGCGTGGGCATGGGCGAGGCCTTCCGCATCGCCAAAGAAGAAATGGCCAAAGACCTGGCGCACGCCCGCACCCTGCAAAAGCGTTTGCTCGACGGCCTCCAAGACATCGAACAGGTGTTCATCAACGGCGACCTTGAGCAGCGCGTGCCGCACAACCTCAACATCAGCTTCAACTATGTCGAGGGCGAAAGCCTGATCATGGGCATCAAGGGCATCGCCGTCTCGTCCGGCTCGGCGTGCACCTCGGCCAGCCTGGAGCCCAGCTATGTCTTGCGCGCCCTGGGCCGCAGCGACGAGCTGGCCCACAGCAGCCTGCGCATGACCATCGGTCGCTTCACCACCGAAGCCGACATCGATTACGCCGTGCAGACGATCCGCGAAAACGTGGCGCGTCTGCGCGAGCTCAGCCCCCTGTGGGACATGTACAAAGAAGGCATCGACCTGAGCACCATCCAGTGGGCCGCCCACTGACTGGGCCCCCAAGCACCGAATCCACCTTTCACTCACTGACCACAAGCACCATGGCATACAGCGAAAAAGTCATCGACCATTACGAAAACCCCCGCAACGTCGGCTCGTTTGACAAAGGCGATGACGACGTGGGCACCGGCATGGTGGGCGCGCCCGCCTGCGGCGACGTGATGAAACTGCAAATCAAGGTCAACCCCAGCACCGGCGTGATCGAAGACGCCCGCTTCAAGACCTATGGTTGCGGCTCGGCGATTGCCTCGAGCTCGCTGGTGACCGAGTGGGTCAAGGGCAAAACCCTGGACGAAGCCGCATCGCTGAAGAACAGCCAAATCGCCGAAGAACTGGCCCTGCCGCCGGTCAAGATCCACTGCTCCATCCTGGCCGAAGACGCCATCAAGGCCGCCGTGGACGACTACCGCAAAAAACACACCGCCTGAACCCGAAGCCACCCCGCAGCAACCATGGCCATCACCGTTTCACCCGCCGCCGCCCGCCACGTCAGCCGCTACCTTGCCAAGCGCGGCAAGGGCTATGGCGTGCGCCTGGGGGTGAAGACCACCGGCTGCTCGGGTCTGGCCTACAAACTGGAATACGTCGACGAGCCCCAGGCCGAAGACGTGGTGTTTGAAGAACACGGCGTGCGCGTGCTGGTCGACCCCAAGAGCCTGGCCTACATCGACGGCACCGAACTCGACTTCGTGCGCGAAGGCCTGAACGAAGGCTTTCGCTTCAACAACCCCAACGAGCGTGACCGCTGCGGCTGCGGCGAATCCTTCCGCGTGTGATTGCACTGTCCGATGATGACTTTGCCCTGTTGGGCCTGCCCCGGCGTTTTCAGGTTGACCTGAAAGCGCTGGATGAGCGCTGGAAAGACCTGCAGCGCCAAACCCACCCCGACCGCCATGCCGACCAGGGCGCCGCCGCCCAGCGCGTGGCCATGCAGTGGTCGGTGCGCGTCAACGAAGCCCACCAGCGCCTGCGCGACCCGATCCGCCGTGGCGCTTACCTGTGCGAGCTGGCCGGCGCCCCCATCGACGCCGAGCGCAACACGGCCATGCCGACCGAGTTTTTGATGCAGCAAATGGCCTGGCGCGAAGCGCTGGACGAAGCCGACAGCGCAGACGCCACAGAAGCCCTGCTGGACGAAGTCATGCAAGCCCGCCAGCGCGCCATCGCCCAACTGGGCCAACTGCTCGATGAGCAACACGACGCCCCGGCCGCCAGCGGCGTGGTGCGCTCGCTGATGTTCATCGACAAATTCGCCCAAGACGTACAGAACAGCCTGGATCGACTGTAAAAACCACACAAAAAAACCCAGCGACAATCACCCCATGGCTTTACTGCAGATTTCCGAACCGGGCCAGGCCCCAGACCCGCACCAACGGCGCATCGCCGTCGGCATCGACCTGGGCACCACCCACAGCCTGGTGGCCAGCGTGCGCCACGGCGTGCCCGAATGCCTGCCCGACGACCAAGGCCGGGTGATCTTGCCCTCGGTCGTGCGCTATCTGGACGGCGGTGGCCGCCAAATCGGTTTTGACGCACTGCCGCACCAGGCCAGCGACGCCGCCAACACCATCGTGTCGGTCAAACGCTTCATGGGCCGTGGCCTGGCCGACGTGACCCGGCGCGAGACGCTGCCGTACGACTTCATCGACCAGCCCGGCATGCTGGCCCTGAACACCATACAGGGCCCCAAGTCGCCGGTGGAGGTCAGCGCCGAGATATTGGCCACGCTGCGCTACCGCGCCGAAGACACCTTTAACGACGACCTCTACGGGGCTGTGATCACGGTGCCGGCCTACTTTGACGATGCCCAGCGCCAAGCCACCAAAGACGCGGCCCAAATGGCCGGCCTGAACGTGCTGCGCCTGATCAACGAACCCACCGCAGCCGCCATCGCCTACGGGCTGGACCAGGCGGCCGAGGGCATCTATGCCGTCTACGACTTGGGCGGCGGCACCTTTGACATTTCGATCCTGCGCCTGTCGCAGGGCGTGTTCGAGGTGCTGGCCACCGGCGGCGACAGCGCCCTGGGCGGCGACGACTACGACCGCGCGCTGGCCGACTGGGTGCTGGCCCAAACCGGCACCAGCGCCGAGCTGAGCGCCGGCGACCTGGCGCAACTGCGCGTCAACGCGCGCCGCTGCAAAGAAGCCCTGTCGGACGCCGAGCAAGCCTCTTTCAGCGCCACCCTGGGTCATGCCGAAATCAGCCACAGCGTGCGCCGCGCCGATTTTGAAGCCGCCACCCAGGCCCTGACCGATCGCACCCTGAAGGCGGTGCGCAAAGCCCTGCGCGACGCCCGCGTCAGCCTGGAAGAAGTGCAGGGCGTGGTGATGGTGGGCGGCTCGACCCGCATGCCGCACATCCAGCAGGCGGTGGGTCAGCTCTTTGGCCGCACCCCGCTGACCAACCTGAATCCCGACGAGGTGGTGGCGCTGGGCGCCGCCATCCAGGCCAACCAGCTGGCCGGCAACAACCCCAACGGCGAGTTGCTGCTGCTCGACGTCATTCCGCTGTCGCTGGGGCTCGAGACCATGGGCGGCCTGGTCGAGCGCATCGTGCCGCGCAACCAGACCATCCCCACCGCGATGGCGCAAGACTTCACCACCTACCAAGACGGCCAGACCGCCCTGGCCCTGCACGTGGTGCAAGGCGAGCGCGACCTGGTGGCCGACTGCCGCAGCCTGGCGCGTTTTGAGTTGCGCGGCATCCCGCCCATGGCGGCCGGTGCCGCCCGCATCCGCGTCACCTTTACGGTGGACGCCGACGGCCTGCTGAGCGTGGCCGCCAAAGAACAAATGAGTGGTGTCGAAGCGCAGATACAGGTCAAGCCGTCTTATGGCCTGAGCGACGACCAAATCGCCCGCATGCTGCAAGACAGCTTTGCCACCGCCGAAGCCGACATGAAAGCCCGCGCCCTGGTCGAAGCCCGCGTCGACGCCGACCGCATGTGGCTGGCCACCCAAAGCGCCCTGCAAGCCGACGGCGACCTGCTGAGCCCGGCAGAAAAAGCCGAGATCGAACAGCACATGGCCGCCTTGCTGCAAGCCAAAGAACTGAGCGACGCCAAAGCGGTGGAAGCGGCCACCGAACGCCTGGCCCAGGTGACCGAGCCCTTTGCCGCCCGGCGCATGAACAAAGGCATCCAGTCGGCCCTGGCGGGTAAAAACATCGAATCCGTGTGACCCCTATGACCACCCTCAAAATACTGCCCCATGTCGAGTTGTGCCCCCATGGCGCAGAGATCAGCGCCCCCGCCGGCACCACCGTCTGCGAAGCCCTGCTGGACAACGGCATCAAAATCGAACATGCTTGCGACATGAGCTGCGCTTGCACCACCTGTCATGTGATCGTGCGCGAAGGCTTCAACAGCCTGAACGAGGCCGAAGAGCAAGAAGAAGACCTGCTCGACCGCGCCTGGGGATTGCAACCCCAATCGCGCCTGAGCTGCCAGGCCATCGTCGGCCGTCAGGACCTGGTGATTGAAATTCCGCGCTACACCATCAACCACGCCAAAGAGAACCACTGATGCGCCAGATCATCCTGGACACCGAAACCACCGGCCTGAACGCCGAGGCCGGCGATCGCATCGTGGAAATCGGCTGTGTGGAGCTGCTGAACCGCAAACTGACCGGCCGCAACCTGCATTTCTACATCAACCCCGAGCGCGACAGCGACGAGGGCGCCCTGCGGGTGCACGGCCTGACCACCGAATTCCTGAGCGACAAGCCCAAATTCGCCGGCATCGTGCAAGAACTGCGCGACTACCTGCAAGGCGCCGATGAACTGATCATCCACAACGCCCCCTTTGACATCGGGTTTTTGAACAAAGAATTCGAGCTGTTGGGGCTGGAACCCTTCACCCAGCAAGTGGGCAAAGTGGTCGACAGCCTGGCCATGGCCAAAGAGCTGTACCCGGGCAAACGCAACGGCCTGGACGCCCTGTGCGACCGCCTGGGCGTGGACAACTCGGGCCGCACCCTGCACGGCGCCTTGCTGGATGCCGAACTGCTGGCCGAGGTTTATATTGGCATGACCCGGGGTCAAGACGCCCTGCTGATCGACCTGGGGGCAGGCGAGGGCGCCGGGGGCGAACACCACCAAAAGGTGGACCTGAGCCAGTTCAAACTGCCGGTGATCGAGCCATCTGAAGCCGAGTTGCAGCAACACGAAGACGTGCTGACCCAAATGGACAAGGCCAGCGGGGGGAAGGTGGTTTTCAGGCAGGTGGTTTCTGTGTCATAATGTTGGTCTTCGCTGAAGAGCGAAGGACAACGAAGTGGGTGGTTAGCTCAGTGGTAGAGCATCGCCTTCACACGGCGGGGGTCGGGGGTTCGAAACCCTCACCACCCACCACTTCAAATGACCCTGCTGACGCAAGTTGGTGGGGTTTTTTGTTTTGGGAACACTTGCAACGTGACGAATTTACATGTGCACAGTTACGTATAAAAAGTCTTGAAATCACTTTATGATATCCGGTCGACTCACTGTTTCTTGGGCAAAAATTGAACTCCAAATTTAAATTCATTGATTTATTTGCTGGAATCGGCGGATTTCATCACGCACTTAGTGCATTAGGGGGGCAATGCGTTTTAACATGTGAGTTTGATAAACAATGTGAAAAAATTTATAAAAAAACATTTCAAAAATCAAATTTAAATTTCGTATCAGATATTCGAGAGATTACCCGACGTGTAATTGATGATGAGTCTGAAACAAGAAGTGCCAATGAAATCAATAAATTAGTGCCAGATCACGATGTTTTGTGCGGCGGTTTTCCCTGCCAACCATTTTCTAAGTCAGGGGCTCAACTGGGGTTTAAAGATAAAACCAGGGGAACATTGTTTTTTGATATTTTGCAGATCATAGAGGCCAAAAATCCGAAATTTATATTCTTGGAGAATGTTAGAAATATTGCTGGGCCTCGTCATACGGAGACTTGGAAAACTGTTGTCAGCAGTCTGAGAGCACTCGGGTACATTGTTTCAGAAGTTCCGCAAATTTTTAGTCCACATTTACTCCCGAAAGAAATGGGTGGTGCTCCTCAGGTAAGAGAGAGAGTATTTATTGTAGGAATAAGATCGGATATACACACAAATCAGTTGGATCGAATCAGTGAATTTAATTTGCTATTAAATAGCCAATCATTTTGGAATCCTGATCATTGGAAAATTACTGATTTTTTAGACATGGATTCCAAAATAAAAAATTTAGATAATTATTTAATCTCGGACGAAGAAGAGTCCTATCTTGAGGCTTGGGATTTTTTTGTAAAGAACATACCAACTGAAAAATTACCCGGCCATCCTATTTGGGCATTTGCTTTTGATTCGCAACCCAAGATTGAAGAGGGCATGCCTTCTTGGAAAAAAGATTTCTTGATTAAAAATTCAAATTTTTATATTGAGAATAAAAAATTTATTGATTCTTTTATGAAAAAGAAATGGGGCCGCGGAAAGCAAAAGGTTTCTGATTTCCCCTTTTCTAGACAAATACTTGAGTGGCAAGCCAGGAAAAAACATCCGAATAATAAAAATAGAACCTTGCAAGATTTGGTTATCCAGTTCCGTCCAAGTGGAATCCGTGTGAAAGCGCCTTCCTATTTGCCTGCATTGGTTGCGATTACTCAAACAACTGTAGTCGGTCCCAAATTGCGAAATGGATCAGATAAATATAGACGTTTAACGCCTGTCGAGGCGGCTCGTTTACAGGGTATCCCTGATGATGTGTACGCATCCGGATTCATGGAGGATAAGCACGCATATAAGCAATTAGGCAATGCTGTAAATGTAGGTATTGTACGTGCGGTTGCAAGGGTATTCCTTGGCATTGACGGTACAGAGTTTCCAAGAAATAATATCAAACAATTTAATCTATTTCAGTTGGCCTGAATTTTTATAAGAATTTGTTTGGTATCTTGGTCCATCATTGATATGACGGCGGAATGACGTTCTTTGATTTGACTGATATCCGATAAGTTGTGAGGTATCATCCCAATCTTAGTAATGCCTTTGAAAACAAGAAGTGAATCTACTCCGGCTCCAATTTTGTTGCCACGAAACTCATTCTTCTTAGGCTTTTTCAACCGTATAGAAACTAAATCCCCAGCCTTTGCTAGCATGAAGGCTACCGGGGATACTGAGGTAAGTTGGACTTCAATCATATTGATAACTTACGGTTTCCTTTCTATCATCTTATCACAACCAACCCTAGTTGGCACAGATTTCTTGATGTGGTTATGGTATCTTTTAAAATTACATACACTCAATTTGATGTTTGCTAATGTAGTATTTTGCTCTTCGTGCTGTTCCATTCGAATTTCGCCAACCTTCTTGCTTTTTACCAAGGTGACTAATGTTACTTTCATCAAGTAGAATCAATTTAAAGTCTGTGATTTTTGCTGTGACTTTTCTTTTTCGACTGGGCGCTCCGCGCATTATTCTGGCTTTTTCATATTCGCTCGTTTTGCCTTTGAGTAGGTCATGCCATTTTTTAAAATCACCATCGCAATCATATTCGCAATCAAGACAAATTATAATTAAACCATGTACTCCATGCTGCTTAATTGACATATCTACAGCCTCACAATCATTTAAAATTGCACCTGGCGTCGAATTTGGATGTGATTTTAAATCCCAGTTGATGTGCCCGCTAAAATCAAACTTGGTATTGCCGTATTGATCACCAACTGATCTGATTTTTGAATTTTGTGAGAGAATTTTTCTGAAAAGAAATTCCGCGTAAAATCCTATCCACTCCATTTGACGCCAATTTTTATCGCCAGAATTCTTCATTTCTATTAATGCAATTCGCCCATCCCATACTATTGGAAATTGTTCGAGAATAGAGTTAATGAGATGCTTGTCTTTTTCAATGTGATTTTTCATTTATTGGCCCTTACAGGTTGTTGGTTAATTTTAACTTCCATTCAATATAAATTGTTGATTTGCCAACCCACGACACGACCCCATCCTCCTGTGGGATGTCTATTTGCTCCTTTAAATTTTTTACCGATGTAGTCCCCTACTGATAATTCATTTTCTCTTAGTATGTAATTGGCAATATCAATGCCCGGTCCTATGTTGTAAATTCCTTTTTTAGGATCGACTTTCTGACAAACCCGATAAGTCTCATTGAGAGTTTTTAAAAAAACATGATGACCATTAAAAAGTTCTCTCAATAGATTTATTCTTTTAAAACTATAATCAAATGCATAAATTATTACGGCTTTTTTTTCTGCTTTTTTTGAACGGGATAGTCGATCTGCATCGTGAATAAGACCTCTGTCTTTAAGATACGGGGATAAGAGTTTCGTGATTCCATAATCATTATTTTTCCCATTGTTCCCAATAAGCCTTATGTACTTGAACTCTATGGCCCACTCATGATAAAAAGTATTGGCTTTGTAATTAGATGAAGTAAAAAAGAGATCACACCTTTCATGATGATTGTTTTCATATGGACAATCAATCCTCGGGGGTGTATCTATGTTAAAGTCTTTTGGGTATACTGCTTCCCAATTTTTTATAAGTTCTGAAACAAATTGTGTTTCATATAAAGTTGGCACGCCTGGATCGTATGGGGGTAAACCTTTTCTTTTTGGTTCATTAATTATCTGAGTTTTTTGGTCTACACGGGGTACTAACGCGCATATGCGTTCAATTATGGTTTCAAGTTTCATTATTTGCTCCAATGAGTTAACAATTTTTTGTTTCTTAAATTAAAAATTCGATTTGATCTAATGCATCGTGTCCCCCAGTGTTAAAATTTACCATAGAATTTCTTATTGAAAAAATTGATTTATTTGTGATTTTTGTTGCTTGTGTTTTGAAAGTTACGTGACCGAATATTTTTAGTTAAATTTTTCATTGTTAAAATTGACGTTACTGAGGACGGTTGTTGGGCGCATGGGTGGCGCAATTTTTCGAGTTGCATGCGGCCAACAAGATCCGGATTGCCCAATATCTCGCTTAGAGGCTACGGGGCGTCACGCGCCCTCACTGACCACATTAAAAAAATACGCAGCGGCTGTGGGTTGCGTTTTGCAGGTCAAGTTGGTGCCACAAAAGTAACCTGATTCATTCGTTCGCAGTGTCATTCGGTCGGCGGGGGGGGGCGAACAGCAACTCGCCGCTATTGACCCACAGGGCTTAAATGTCTGGCTCAACCAGTCAAAGGAATGCGAACTTCCTGAGGTGCATTGAGGAAAGCGAATGGATTTAAAAACTGCCGCCGCCAGAACAGTGCCCGGTCGACTTCACTCAAGCTTGCTTCATCGCAAATGGCTGGCCATTCGTGCTCTATGACATTCACCTGATGGTTGATGATGGCAATCGCTTCTGATCTTGCGAGCAGAAACGATGGGGCACAAGCAATGCACGTCGCCAGATGGCTGCTTCGATCCCCATCATGAATGAGCATGGCTTGCGACGCCTGTTGCCCTGAACGTGATTGCGGGCAAATGTCATAAGCGGGCGTCAAGGACAACTGCTGCCCGTTCCAGAATGCAGCGTGGTTGCGCGCATGATCATCTGTGTTGCCACTCAGGATGTTGAAAACAAGCCTTGCGAACAGTTCACGCAGCGTTGCTTTGGGCTCGCTGAAGCGGTGGCGAATAATTTCTGCGAGTTTTTCATAGCTTGCATACGCCGCCATCATTTCATCTAATTCAAACAAGGTCAGCGCTGAAACCATAGCGCGCCTGCGCCATTGATCACCCTCGGCAACTCGATCAAAACGCTCAATCACCAATACATCTTTTCCCATGACCTTGCGCAGATTCACGCTGGCTACATTCAGTCCCACCTTATGTGCCAAACGCATGGCAATGAACTCTGCTTTGATCACGCTGTAGAGATCATTGCTTGCGGAAAACTTGACAATGTACTTTCGCTGGCCATCGTCGAGCAGCACTTTAGGGCGCGCTCCGCCGAGGGATGTCCCGTGGAGTAAGGCCTGATCCAGCTCGGGCGAAAGCGGAACACCCTTCTCAACCTTTTCTGCTGCCGTTTGTAAATCCTCGAGCGAAGGTTGCTGGGTTTGTCTTGGCACATATTGGGTCGCCGACATTTGAAAATCTAACGCTCCGATTCGGTCCGAGCCCGACTCCAACAGATACGTCAACTCATCCAGTTCAATTTCGGATGCGTCCGCTCCCTTCACCCCCAACTTTCGGTTGATCAGCACACGACGACCCCAGGCATCGGGAGATGCATCGCGCAAGCAACTCGGCATGCTCAATCCCGGAATGAGTGGAATGCTGCCCGATTGAAGTGGCAACTCAGGGGCATAAAGGGAAATAGCGTCCCGACGTGCCAAATAGCTTCGACCGTAGTTGAACACCAACTGCTGACCTTGTCTGGACAGCAAGCCTGCAACCACCGGTTGCGTTGCGTCAGGCAGCCAGACCCAAACATAGGCCTCTGAGTATGCGGATTCGATCTTAGAAGTCATCTTTCACCCCTTTGACTCGCATACGGACGGCTTTGGGTAGCAGGGCCATTTTTTCTCTATGCATGGTCAAATGAGTCGTTAACTGCCGTTGCTCCTGATTGAACAGTGGCACGCCACAGATCGTGGCCACCTCAAACACAGCCCCAATCGAGCAGCCCGGATCGCCCCGCTCAATGCGCGCAAGCAAGGCACGAGAGATACCGGCGCGCGCAGCCAGATCTGCGGCAGTCAACGCCTTAGCCACGCGTGCCTCACGCACGAGTTGGCCCAGCAGTTCGAGCGCGTTCAGGGCGTACTGCGAATAAGGACGCGATACAGGCTTAACCATAAAATGCCTCATTAATGAATCATGAAGTTGCAAAATGCAACACTGATGTAGCATGATGCAATGTTTTATGGCCAAAGTCAAGTATGAAATGGATCATTAATGTGTCAAGAATATACGTCAGGCAACATTAATGACGCATTCCTTTGGCGTGTTATTCGTCAAAGCCCAGCTATTTGCGCTGCTCAGCCCACTCCCGTGGCAGAAGCTCATGTCGGCCACGGGTCGTCACGACCGGGGAAGCCGACCCGTCAACCACACGATATAAACGCAGTGTGGCTTTATCCGTTAGCGATGTGATCGCCAGGTGGCTTGTGCCATTTGATTGGCGCGCTTTTGAGTGCTTGGTTTTTTGGCATGTGGCGTGCACAGGTACTTGTCCGCAGGTCGGATGCCGACTCGCCATAAGTCCAGTCGATCCGCGTCCCAGCAAGCCCGCACAGCCGCATCTCCTTCGGTATGACCGTCACTGTGCAGCCGCATGGCTTCGCACAGTCGCTCAAATTCACTGTCGCTGAGCTCTGTGAGGACGCCCGAGTGTTTGAGTTGCAGGGCAAAGTCGGCGGCCCTGGGGCCATGCAGCGGGTCCCGATGGTCGTTGAATCGCTGTGAATCGTGAAGATAAGCAAACCAAGCCAAGATGGCTGGGTTGATGTCTAGAGTGTGGGCCAGTTTCCAGCCATGAAACCAGACCCTGCTCCAATGGGACACGCCATGGACGCCGTCAGACAGGTTCAGGCGAAATTGCGGCCGCACCACAGCCAAGGCCTTGTGCACGATTTGGGTACAGGTTTGGCGGTGGATGGGGCTCATCGAGTGGCGTGGGTCTGTGGATTCAAGCCGTGGCTTGAGATGCGCCTCGCTTGCGCGGCGTCACTTGGGGTGCTGCGGGAGGGTTGCTGAACACTTCTTCGGGTGTTTGGGCGCTCAGGATGTTGATGCCCCACCGGTCGAGTTCTTCGATGCTGGCGCTTTGCAGTCGGCGCTTGATTTTGACCGGCACGGCGCCGAATTTTTGAGCCAGTTGTTGGGTCAATAAATCGGCACGGCCTTGGCTGATGCCTTGGCTAACGCCCTGTGCTTTCATTCTTCTGACCCAGTCCTTGTATGCGCGGTCCATGTTCATGCTGGTTCCCTTGGGGTTAACAAACTCTTTGACGAGTGCTTGCAGCAATCTGTCGTTGCCGGTGACTTCCAGAACCCAGGTGCCGATGTCTCGGCGTAAAGCATGCTGGGTCAGATGCATCTGTTTCAAGCGCACCAACCGCTGTACGCTTGCTTCATAGGGGTGGGGTTGCTCAAACTGCAAAAGCAAGCCAACCGTGTTGTTGAGTTTATCCAAATGTGGTGGGTTTTGTCGACGGACATCGATCAGCACGAAACGATGTTCCGGTGTTACTTTTACAGGGGCTCGTCGGATGTGATCCGACCGATCCATGGATCGGGAATGAGGCCACGGATGAGTTGGGCCACCATGTCGGGGTGGGCGAACAGCAGTTTGTAAGCGGCATCGTTTTGACGGGTGGGCATGGCGATTGGAGCCTGAAAAT
>JACCDP011569596.1_pt1 | contig 25965 bp, 25 predicted proteins | sample 7445841 | NCBI WGS metagenome assembly JACCDP01 (sample SAMN15323441, study PRJNA562643) | freshwater metagenome | isolation source: river surface water | place: USA:Blue River Watershed | collected 2017-08-17 | reverse complement strand
TATTTTCATAGCGACCTGATTCACAGTATCCAATATTATATTTGATAATATCTTCTTTTTTAATTCCTCTTTTTTTCAAATAAGCAGCAGCTTGTTTAGCAAGTGGGGTTGGTTTTGCCTCGTATAGAGGAATAAATTCTTTAGGTAATTCTACTTTAACTTTTTCGTCTTCGTCTTTGCGTTTTTCAGTAAAACCAAGTGTTGATCTAAGTTCAAATATTTTTTCTTTATCAACCTTTAATTTTTTAAATAAACCAACTAGCGTTTTACCTTTAGCATCACATACCCAACAATGCCAAGGATTTTCTCCTTTAGCAGATGGAACCATGTTTATTTCTAGTTTCTTTTTATGGTGTTCACAAAAAGGACATTTATAAGCATAATTGCCTCTTGCAGTGGGAGAACCCTTTCCTAGTACGCTATCCAGTAGTCCGACAAGTATTGAATTAACCATAATATCAATATACGAAATTAGGGTTGGGTAACAAAGTCTTTTCTAAAAAACTTTCCCAATATGTTGTCGTTGTAAGAGTGGTGAGTAGAATTAGTAATACATCCCTCAACACACTGATAGTGCATTTCGTAGTAAGTAAGTTCCTTTCTTGTTTTGCAGGGTTTAAGTATACGGCGTTCAAAATTATTTTCGCCTAATGTTTTAACATCAGTGAGTAATTCTTTATTTGAACCCCAATAAGTTTTCCAATCGCTTTCAGTACGAATAACTTCATGTGATGCTTTGCGACCAGGTCCAGTAAGTTCTGCTAATTGTTTTTTGGTAAGTTTTTTCTTCTTATTATTCCAGAACACTTTTTTACCAATATAAAACTTTCCAGTTTTTAAATTAGTAATTTTATAAACAAAACCTTCATAATCTTGGGGACTATATTTGTCCCAATATAACCATTCATTCATAAATTAAGTATCGTATTTTATGACAAATGTTGTATCTGTCATGTTTGAAACAGGAATTGGTTGAGATAATTTACCCACCAATATTAATTCATTTACATCATTGTAAATACCAACAGTAGTTACATAAGGTCTAAAATTAGAACCTGTAGCCCAAGGTAACAAATCACCATTACTGCCAGTAGCAATAGAGGGATTTTGTGATTGGTTAAATTCATTTTCAGTGATATTGCAACGTATTTCATTTTCGTAAATAATATACGTGTTTTTAAAACTCATCTGAAATGAACCTGTATGTACTGAAGATGTGGGCATTTAATATAAATATTTTATTAACAAGGAGTAGGTTGAGCACATCCTGCTTCAGTATATCCTGGAGGGCAGGTGCATCCTACATATGCTTGACAAGGTCCACCATAAATAGCATCTTGACAATATATAGGACCGCTTGATCCTCCAGCAGAGCTATAATTTATATTTACTATATAGTTTAAACTAGCTGTAGTAAATAATGGGTTAGAAATAAAACTAGTATTTGTTGTTCCTAAAAAAGTATTTGAATACAAAGTAAATGCAGTAGATTCATATCCTGTACTTGATCCACTAGTAACTGTAATTGATACTATAATATTTCCATAAGGATCTAAAGCCTGATCAATTGAAGCACTTACTTCATAGGCACCCAATCCTGGAGATGTTGGAATAGTATGAATTGAAGACGTTGATGTTGTTCCAAACCATTCTAAATTAAATACTCCTGAACTGGTAGGAACACCACTATAGGTATAATCTAATTCAGTCCAAGAAGTTACTTTAGTTGGATTATTATTTATATAAGTTGTAATTGATTTAGGAATAGGACTAAGACATCCTAAATCTTCACCATTTGAATATCCTGAACCTATAGTTGTAGTAAAAGTTGCTCCATTCCAATAAATTCCATCAGACGCTGTTGCTGATTGGGCACAATTAGCCCATATTAAAGCATTTGGATCTCCAGAAGCAGCTCCTAAAGCATTCAAGTTTAATATAGTTGAAGAAGCTGTAGCACTATTAGCAAAAGATGAAGATAAATAGAAAACAGTTTGAGATCCTTCAACGCATCCGCAAACATCATCTAATGAGTTAGTTGAATAACATACTGGTACTTGTTGTACTACTTGAGCTGCTAAAGAAATAGAATAACTAGAAGTAGTATTAGTAGCAACACATCCATTATCATCAGCGGCAAGTAATACCCAGTTAGTAGATGCTGTTAAGCAAGATTGAGTTAACCATATTTGTTGTGTGCTTGTTGTAGAAGCAGATATCGTATATTGTAAACTTAATCCAGCACTTGAACTTAAATATAAAGATGCTGTATAACCACCACCTGCATCCAGTGTACCACCTTGAAAAGCAAATCTAGCGTAATATGGAGGAGATAAAAGTGATCTACCTATAGTAAACGAACTTGATTTAAATTCTGTTGGTTCATTTACAGCATAAGGACCAAAACTATAATTACATCCTGTAGCAGAGTCTGTTACAGTTAAAGTATAGCTACCTGTAGATAAATTACCTATGTTTACTGGGTAAGGTAAGTAACTAGAAGTTCCTGTATTGGTATATCCACCAGGTCCAGCCCATGAATAATATAAACTTCCAGAACCATTATTTATAGATCCTGTAATGCTACCTCCTGCTCCAACTCCATAACATGAAGAAGAAGCAATATTAAGTCCTGTAAGTGATACTGCGGTAACAGAACCAATTGTTATAACACTTGAAGTGCCACTATTACATCCTGTACTATCACTTACATATAATTCATAGTTTCCAGCAGCTAAACCTACAGGATCTTCTACAAATCTTACAAAAGTAGCACCTCCATCTCCTGTCCATCTATAGTTATATGTTCCTGATCCTCCAGATACAGTAACAGCTATACCACCATTTGGAGAAGGAGTACCTCCAGGACAATCTGCTTCTACTGAATTTAGAGTAATAGAAATTGGTGGAGGAACTGTAATAACTTCAGTTGATGAAGTAGTACAGTTGTTATTATCTTTCCAAGTAACAGTGTAACTACCACTATTCAACCCTGTAAACACATAAGAACCTCCAGTTAATGGAAAATATCCACTATTATAAGAACCAGATTGAATACTAGCTGATAATGCATTTGTTGGATTACCTCCAATAGCACTAGCTGAAATCCATCCTGTACTTGCATTTAAGCAAGTATCTAAATGACTTGAATTTGGAACTATAGGGAATAACTGCGTATCTAAAGAATAAGATATTATAGATCCTATAGAATCTTTTAAGTAGATATCTACGTTATCATTAGTTGGAACTGATAGACTAACAATTGGTTGATATAAAGCGCAACCAGAAAATCCAGTCCAGTTTGTGTTATTTAAAGAATAACTATATGGTGGAACACCTAAATCAAGAGAAAAAGTTACTGATTGACTAGCTGTTTCACCCCAACATCCTGAAGTATATGAAATTAAAGATGAAGTAAATTCACCTGATGTAATAGTTAAGCTACAAGTAGCATAGTTACTTGTTGCTCCCTTATCGTTGTTTACTGTATAAAGTATTTTATATATACCAGGAGTAACTTGTAAATTATTTGCACCACAATCAGTAATATGAATTTCTCCCCCCACAATTGAATAAGAAGGGAAAGTATATCCTGCTAAAGGATAAGTCATTACTGTTGCATCATCTATTAAATTACAATCATCAAAATCATTAGCTAAAATATCTAATACCTTACTTGAAGAAACATTTAGTATACTATAATTATCGTTTAAAGCAATTGGGTCAGAAGGATAAAAGCATAAATAATCTGGGTTTGTTATAATGGCAAATCCAGGAGAATATACTATATTTCCAACATATATTTTTGTGTCATCTGTTCCAGCATACCAAGCACCATTATAAGGATCATCATTATAAATTGATCCTGATGTTATATAATCCCATAAGTTACCTTGGCCATCATCTCTAATGTAATAAGTAGAACTTGAAATTATAAAAGTACCTGGTTGGAGACCATTACCATAAATGTCTTGAGGAATGGAAATTACCCTAATTTTAGGTTGTTCAATAGCGCCAGTATATGTACTAAGTACTTTTACTACTGTTTCAGAAAAAGCACCTGAAGCAAGAGTTGTTTGATCGTAATTGTCGTATGAAGATGATACAAAAAATGAACCTGATTGTGAGCCAGATATGTAGTTTTGATAGTATAACTTTTGAATTGAATCAAAAATTAGTCTTCTATAGTAACCATTATTTTTTACATCATTGATAGGGTCAAAAGCATTATATACTGTACCACTAATGATGTATTGAGGATCGTATTCACCAGTATAAACTACTATTCCCGAACTAGATAAACTGTTGCTCGGAAAAGTATATTGTTTATTGGCAATATACGGCGATATCGAAATATCGGATCCTTTTAATGTTTTGTATGCAAAACTCATTCATTAGAAGTCTAACTTAACACGAATATATATCTCTTTTGTAAAATCCTTTGGTAAAGGTTTTGAAAGTTTAGCTACAGCTAACAATTCATTTGTATCATTATATAATCCTACTGTTGTTGGATATGTTTGAGGATTATTTACTAATGAAGGGTAAACGAATTCACCACTACCACTAATGATAGATGGGTTAGTTGAGTAGTTAAACTCAGAGTTTATAGCTCTTACGAACACATAATCAGAAGAAATTTGTTCTTCACTATTAATCTGGAATGAACCTGAATTAGTTGAACCAGAAATTGCATAGAATAATTTAGCAAGTGATCCTGAAGGTCCTGTTAAATCACCATTATATGATGAAGTTACAGATGAAGAGTATGGTTGAAGATTAATACCACCTGAAACAAATGGTAGAGCTAATGCTCTTGGATTTAATAAAATTAAACCAACATCAGGTAAATACCATCCATAAGATCCTGAAGGTGTATAACCTGCAGATACTCCAGGGAATGATGCAGTTGTAATAGCAGTTCCGTTTGTACCACTTACGATATCATAAACTCTACCTGCATCACAATAAGTAACTGTTGATACGTTGTTACTATTATTTGTTAAAGTAATTTTGTTAGAGTTATTAGGTAACTGATTATCTGTAGGATAAGTTCCGTTTAACACAGAAAGATTTAAGTTAAAAGTACCTAAAAATAAATGGTCTTTATAACGAGCTCTTTCAATATTAATTACATATAAGTCAACTGAACTTGTGTTATTTAAACCAAAGTTAAAGTTTGTGTTTTCATCTCCGTTTACTAAAGTTCTATATTGTCCATAAGTTACTCTTGTTGGAGTATTATTAGGAACTAATAGGTTAAATGGAGCAGAACCTGAGCTATCTACCCTTCCATAGGCAATAGAAAACTGGGTTGCTGCACTTGCTGTTAAAGCAGGATTTGATTGATAAACATTTATATATCCAGCTGAACCAGTAGTAGTTCCACCTACTCCAGTTGATGAAGTGAAAAATGTAGTTAATGTAGGAGTAGCATTAGACCATAATGTAGTCGTAACTGAGTCTACACTTACTACAAAATCTTCAGGATTAAATCTTACGAAGCTCATATTTTATTATTGTGTTACTTTAGTAATTGTTACGGGGATAGTTAAACGAGCACCTGAATCTCTACCTGTTATAATTAACTGAGTATAAAGAGCAGTTGCTGTAGAACCAAATAATGTGTTAACAGTTGTACCAGTCATATTGATTGTAGTACCAATAACTGTTTTAGATACGTTAGTTCCAACAGTTGTAGAAGCATTTAAAGCAATTACTTCTTCAGTATTAATACCTACACCATTAAATTGAGACAATGTTCTAACATCACCTATTGTGGCTGTATAACCAGAAGATTCGAATGTAGTAGCAGCACCTAAATAGTTTAATGTTTGAGGAGTAATTGATAATGTAGCTCCTTGTTTTAATGTAATTGAAGCATAACCAATGTCAATTACAGGTAATTTAGCTGTACCACGAGGAGCAGTAAACAATTTATACTTCATGATTTGCGTTTCATCTGGAAAAGCCTCAATGATTGGCATCGCCTCAATAGCTTCACCATAAAAAGCAGAACCTGAAGGGTGGTTAGGGTTGTATAAAGTATAATCAATCTCATCGTCTGATAATGCAAATTGAGTGATTCTAAATGAACCATCATTCTGTGCTAATAACTGTCTACCTTTTGTTGTTAATATTGCATCTACTGTTACCGTAGTTGAATTTAAATATCCCATGTTTTATTGTTTACTATATATAAATATAATGTTTTTGTAATTTTTAAATTAAGTTTTGTGCTTTTAGTTGTTTTACAATATTACCTGCTTCATCTCTTAATGATGTAGGAGCGTCAGCTGGTAAAATAATACCATCAGAAGTTAATCCTGGTTGTTTTTGATAGTTAAGAGTAATATTAGTTTCGTCAGGTGTTTTTTTCATTATAATGAATTTTTGAACTTGATAACAATCATCAGATCCTGAAACTGAAAAGTCATAACAAGCTCTAGGATCAACTTGTTCATCAAATTCAATAATCATTCTTCTTCCTGTAGAATATTCGACAGGTGTAGGAACGTATACACTTTTTACTTCACGTTCAAAAGTTTGAGGCCATGTATTACTAACGGGTTCGTAAAATCTAAACAAATCACCTCTTTTAACTATAAATGGTTCGTCAATAAATTCGTATCCACTTTGAGACATAGCTAATGAACGTGATTGAATAAATCCACCATACCAATAAGACATTGAATCTGAGGCTGTTAAAAAGTTATAAGAACCAGTAAGACTTCTTTTAAAGAAATAACTTTGGCCTCCGCCTGCATCAAATCCAGAATCAAGAGCACCTGAAATAATGGTACTAACTTGTGAAGTTGCTTGTGCAGTAATAGCATATGGTGGAGAAGGAGCAGCAGTTGAAAGATCAGTTAATGCTAAAGAGTTAGGTCCACCATAATAATTATAAGTTCCACCATAAGTACGATTACCATCTCCGTACCAAGATACATTGAGTGGGTTTGCTGTAATACTTATACTATTTTGTCCTGCAGGAATTACTGCCAAAGCCTCTCCAGAAAAAGTACCATTTACATTAGTTTGATAAGAATTTGAAGATGAAAATACATTACTTAAAGTATATGTCGTTCCAGTATTACTAAGTCCACCAATGTTTACCTCTGGATTTCCAACAGGACCTCCATAAAAAACAAAATTAATATCAAAAGATGCTGTAAATGCTACATAAACGTTTATAGCGTTATTTAAATAAGTACTATTTAAAAGTCCTTGTCTAGTTACTGAAAATTGAGGATATAATTGTTCTGTTCCATAGTAGTAAGGAGGATAACCTCCACCTCCATTCCATACAGCTTGTAAACCAACAGTTGAACCAATAATACCTCCTGGAGCAAGTGATGCATTATATATTCCAGTTTCACCAGAAGCAGGTTGAGTAATAACTACAGATGCTGTTAAATTATATTGTAATTGATTTGTACCTAAAGGATTATACAATACAGGAGTATATCTAAATCCACCAGCATAAATGTTTTGTAAACCATCCAAAAACTTCTGATTTGAAGGTTGTTGGTTATTAAATAATGAAATTACTGCTTGTTGATTATTAAATATTTCTTGTACTGTAAAAACGTTTTTGTTTTGTTTTGTTAATTCAAGTACATTTGATTGAGCATCAATTAAATACTTAATATAAACATTACTAATATAAGGATTTGCTGATGAAGTTATAGCCATACAAGAACCAGTAGCTACTACTTCTTTAAAATAAGCAAAGTAAATTGAATTTTTACTAATTACAGGTGAAGCACCATATGATATATCACCTACAGAATAAGTATTATATTGTTGTGCTATTAATTTTACACCATTATATCTAGCATCAATGGTAGGAGTAGTAGAATAATTACTATCCTGAATTGGTGCATTTAAAAATGAAGATGAAGCTTGAGATAAAGCTAAAGCTAGTTGAGAATTAGGAGGAGCACCAGTTGAACCTGTTAATCCACCATCATATCTTTCTGTTATATAGTAGTTATTTACTGCTACATTAGGGTTAGATGAATAATCTATATCCAGATGTTGAGTAGTTGTTCTATTAGCATTAACAGTGTTTAAAGTAGGGAAGAAAGTAACAGCTGAGTATGTTGCCGCTATTGCACTTTGGGAAATAAAAGGAATATCAAGTAAATCCAATTTATTTGGTTCCATTACCTTACTTGAAGTAGGTAATATATAAGTTACAATTTCACTTCCCCCATATTGGCCATTGAATAAAGCTCTTTGATCTGAAGAAGTATAAAAATAAGCTCCTGATTCTGTAGTAAATACAGATTGAGAAGGATTGTCATGAGAAGGAATGTTATTAGTAACTGATATGTGAGTTGTATTGAAATCAATTTCATCTTCTTGATAGCTATAGCTACCAGAAATTTCCTCCATAGGAATAGAACCAGTATAATAACTTCCTGTATAAAAATCAGGTTCAAATCTTTGAGTTTTAACTCTTTCAAGAAGATTTGGTCTAATAATTACACCTGAAGATAAAGCTGCACGACCAGGAACCCAATCCTTAATCATTTTGAATAGTGAGTTGTCAAAATAACTTAACAATCTCATTATATCAGTTATGTTATACTTCTGAATGTATTTTTTGAAGTAATAATTTCTAAAAGTTGTTAATCTAGTATATTCTCTAGATTGTGCCTCTAAAGGATTACCTATATATTCATCGATATTCCAATATCCTAATTGATTAATGATATCATAATCAATTGAGTTTTGAGGTGATAAACTTACATCTAAATAAGGAAAATCAGGAGTTATTGGATTAAGTAAGGGTTGAGTTACACTTATAAAAGGAGATAACGTGCTTCCTGTTGCTAAATTTTGTGTAAGAATTCTTACCTTATCGTTAACAGGAGATATTGCACCTACGTTTGGTGCTGTTTGTAAAGCATAGTAAGTAGTATCTCCCTGACTTCCTGAATTGTTTATTGAGAAAGAAAATGTATATAAATCATATTGAGTTGATCCTGTATAATAGCTTCCACTATAGTAAGAACCACTATAACTTCCTGTAGGACTTCCACTTATAATAAGTTGATAAGTACCAACATTATACATGTCAAGAGCATATCCTGAAGTGTTAAGTGGAAAAATAAATGATGCTGTTGGAGTAACAGTACCTGTAATTGCAGGATGGATTGATTGTAATACTGCATCCGAAGAGGTATATGAGGCTGTTATATAATAAGCATTTCCATAAGGATCTAAACCATATACACTACCTGTGAAAGTAAGTCCATTAGGGGCAGCCATTAAATCGTTACCTAAACCTAAACGGAAAATTAAATCATTATAAGAATCATTTGAACCCGAAAATTCAGCATTTTGAATTGACATTGGGTTCAATACGTGTTTATTAAATGCACCTAATTCTAATTCTCTTCTCCAATATCTTAAATCTTGAAAAGAACCAGTAAATGCAACTCCATTAGGTGCTAACACAGCATTACTACCTGTACCACCTAAATAAGCATCTAAAGGAATTAAAGATGCTGATGCTACAGGAGTAGGGTCATAATAATTCCAAGAGTTATTATAAGAAGATGAAACAACACCCATTACATTGATAGATGATGATGCTTGGAATCCAACAGCTACTCCATCTTCACCTGTATAAATTGAGTTTTTGGCTACTAACCAGTATGTGTTGTCTGAAATGTTATCAGATGCTGGATTTTGTCTGTATAGTAAAATACTCCACCATTTATTATTAAAGAAAGGTAAATAAATAGGAGTACTATAGCAATATCCTTGAGAACCAGACATTACTAATTGCATCAAACCATATTCTTGGAAATTACCTCCTAACCTTTGATTATAATAAGGTGAAGCAGGAGATGTAATAGTTCCACTCACATAATTGTTATATGATTGGCTGTAAGCAAGTCTAATACCAAATCTAAAATCAGTATCAGCACCTACTTGGAATACTGGTTCGATAAAATCTGAACTTGGAATACCTGGTGTTTGAAGTCTAAATTCAATAGCATCAGGCATTAAATTAGGATCGCCAGTATCAATAAATTGTGCTAATGAAGGTAACCAAGGAACGTTAATATTACCATATCCTTGAAAATCAGTTTGGTAAGCAAAACGTTCAAAATATGTTTCTACTGAACTTGTTGTTTTAATATTTCCACCATATTCATCAATACGAAGTAAAGTTGGAGGAATACCAAAACAATTCATTAATGCTCTTAAACCATTATAAGTACCTTTTGTTTTTAACAAATAAGGTAAGTTGTGATATAAACGTTTATATCCTTCAGCCACTAAATCACTATCAGGAGTGGTTTGGCTAGAAGCAGTTACATAATTTGTAATCAATAATGATCCCGTTGATGGGATTAACGAACCAGAAGGAGTTACACCTAAGAAAGCAGTGTAAATATCTTCATTATTTCGGTTGTTACTATATAATTTAATACCAAAAGATTGTAACGCAGCGGATACTAAATCTTTTGAAATACCATGTTCTAATCTATTATCACCACTTTGAATGTCAGTGATTGCCTTAATATACGTCCAAAGATAGTCATAGTGTTGACCTAACATTGAAACAAACAACTGAATAATTGCATTTTGAGGATCAGTTGTTACGTAAATAGGCATCGTGTTCCAAACATAGTTTGAATTCTGAGTATCATAAGTTGAAGCAGATAAAATCTGTCCACCATAATAAGTTGAGCCATAAACATCACTACCAAACCAAGTTAATGCAACAGAACTTGTTGTTGAATAGTTTACAAAGGGCTGGCTGCTATTTACTTTAGGCCAAGCAGCTGAAGATGAGGCATAATATAAAAAATATTCATAATTATCAAAATTCTTAATTATGTCATCAATTTTAACCTGTAAAGTGATTTGACTTTCTGAAATGTAAGGTACAGGACCTACTGCATTTAGAGTGTTAATGTCACTTTGATAACCTTCTATTAAGGTTAATTTATATTTAAAGTTATTTAAACGTTCTGTTGCTGATGAAAAATGTACAAAGTTTGAAAATGCAGTTGAGCCATCAGCGTTTTCATATTCAATATTAATATCAGCACTTGTTTCATCAAATAAAGATATTAATTGTTGAAATGAAGATGTTACCTCTGTAGAACGTAATGATTTTAAGTTATATCTATTTGTTGCTAAGTTAGGTTTATCCTCAATATCAATAGTGATATTTGGACCTCTTAATTGAGTTGATTCTATTACGTTTACAAATTCTTGTTGAATTGTAACTTCAAAAGTAATAGGATCTGATATTTCCTCTACTAACCAAAAAGTATCATTTATATCAAATTGGAGAGGTAAAGGTTCGTATAATTTAATTAATAAAGTTGGAGAAGAAGCTTGTTCAAAAGCAATATTTACACCAATTAAGGTAAGATTATTACCAAAATTAAGTACAAAATCAGCATAATAATTTCTAGAATTTATATTATTAGCCCAAGCAACAAAATCAAGTTGTAAATCATCTACTGATACTGAGGGTAATATAACACGTAATTCAGTTCTATCAGAAGAGATAGTTTTTAAAATAAATTTTTGAGAAGAAGAACTATTAAATAATCTTCTATAAAAATAATAAGTTGAATTAGTTGATCCTTGATTTATTCCTTGAGATTGAACATCAGCTTCAGGACTAAAAATTACTTGATTATAAAGATCACTATCTTCAAATGTGTTTTGAACAGTAAAATTAGTAAAATTATAATTTGAAGCTAATAATTCGCCACTAGGAGAATAAATAAAATTCTCAATATAATCAGTACTTAATCCAAAATTTCTTGTAATGAATACCGAATTAAGTATACCTTGGTCTTTAGGAGAATAATCCTGATTTTCGGGGACTTCAGCGTAATTTATATTTTGAACATTAACATTTTCCATTAACCAGCATTATTTGTAGTTAGATCTAAAATTGTTTTATTTGCATCTAAAAGTTCTTGTCTTAATGAATTAATTTCTTCTAATAATCCATTTATCTCATCATTTTGAGCAGTTACTCCTATATATTCAGAACTTCTAGCTACTAAATAAGCATGAGAATTAATATCTCCCTCTATAGGAATTTCGTAAAATAAATTATCATATGCTTCAAAAAATTCAGGTATAGTAAGAGCATTAGGAGCAGATGCAGTTGGAGGTACTAGTTGAGAAAACTGAGTATCTATAACTTGAGGATATAATCCTTTTCCAAATACTTTTTTGGTTAGTTGAACTTGTTGACTCATTATCTAACTATTTTAAAGTAATAGTTTGGATTATCAACTACAATAGTTTGATCATCCACTGTTGTTCTTATTAATATTTGATAATATCTTTCAGGTTCAAATCCATTAGCAAAAAATTCAAAAAAGTTATATTCGGGAGTTGAACTTAATTTTGTAAAATTACTAAATGGAACAACTATTTCTCCAGTAATTGCATCTTTTAATTCCCAATAACTATTAGTTGGTAAAAGTTTTGTATTTAAGTATGCCGATTGAGTTTGAAATGATCTGGGAGGATATTGATCTCTAGTATATATTTGGAATCTATAAACAGAATTTTCTGGAAGTTCAGGTTGTAGGTTTCCTATTGTAGTTATAAAGTTAGAATTAGTAATAGTTGGACTAGATCCTGTATTGAAAGTAGCATCAGGCCATCCAAACTCCAAATATGGAGGATAGATGGTATGAGTGTCCATTGAAAAGAAATTTAATTGCTGAATACTAGCAGTATTAAATTCTTGGCTACCTGTATATTTTACAATAAATCCTTCATTACCAAAAGCCTCAGGGGGACCACCATGTACACTATGGCTATGCCATAATTCAACTATTGATCTAACATAAACTTGTAAATCTTTATTCGTTGTATAATTAAAAGTAGCAGATGAAGAAGGGGTTATAAACCAGTTTCCTCCACCTCTTTGTATTCCATTATCTGATGAAGTTACATTTGATTGGAAACTTGAGGTTTGCCATTCAACATTTGAAGCAGATGAAAGTCGATAAGTCCAAGATACACCATTGGTTGTTCTAGGTCTATCTGCTAATCGTCCAGTGCCCATTTCCCAAGATTGAGAAATTGCATTAATAGTTAAAGTATAACTTTGAGGTAAATTTGATGCATTAGCTAAAGATAATCCTAAAACAGCAGACCAGTTATTAGCAGAAATATTGCTATGACTAATTATTCTGTCTATAACAATATCTATTTCAGATTGTTTAAACTTAACAAGTGCTCTAGTTACAGAGGGAATGTAATTTATATTACTGTTTACTAAATCAGGGTTATTGTACGTAGATACTTCAAGAATCTCGTCGCGACCCATGTTTTGAGTAGGTTGTTCACTCCAAATGAACGCATCTTTTTCGGAAAATATTCTATAAACTGCCATAAGTATACTTAATCCAATATAAATATACTTACCTATTACTTTTTTAGAAGTTTACTACTCGACCTGTTATATCGGTTATTGGATTTTTTACTTCAAAAATGCTAGGATCTAATGAAGGATAAATAATTCCATTAATTGTAGCGGCTTTCATGTCGTAAGCATATTTTGAATATCCTGTTGCTTCACCTACAAGATTGTAGAAATTTACTTTTTGAACAGTTTGAACACCTTCTATAGTATCAAGTAAAGTATATACAGTGGCAAGCTGAATTGGTTGATTTATTTGCCAATTATCTATGTTGAAATATTCATTTAAGGCTACTAAACAACTATTTAATACTGCTTTATTATTATAATTTGGTCTTACTACAACATCAAAATCAATTCCAATATTAATAATATAGGCATCTAAAATATTAACAGCATCTGTTAACATTCTATATTCGCCTAAAATGTTTTTAAATTAGCTTTTAAAGCTAAAGTTGGTGCCTCAAGTCTATTTGCATTATTTTTTGATAACACATATAAATTTAGAGCAAATGGATTATTTTCAATAGCAGCAAATGTATCTTGTGTTATAGCTTTTTCTTGAGTAATATAAGCTTTGGCTATTACTCCATATTTTGGATTCATAGATAAAGCTCTAACTAAATAGTCATCTTTAGTCACAGTACGTAACTGAGTAGGATATGAAGCTAAAGAATTTAATCTTAAATCTTCGTTTGTATCACCATCACCACCACCTGTAGCAGCTAATTCATTATTAAATGCTAATGATTGATTAACTGTATTTGCTAATGTTGAGTTTAATCCTGTTCCATAAAATGAAACACTACCTGAATAGAATAAACCTAATGTATTTGAAGGAACGTTTGATGCAACTCCACCTCCTGCTAAATAAGTAAATGTTAATGTTGTATTTGAAGGTGCAATACCATAAGTTTTAGTATACATGAAGTTAGATGGATCGTATGCTGTAGTCATTCTATCAACTCCATAAGGTAAACCTATACCCACGTTTTCAGGGTTTGGAGTTATAAATTCATCAGCTGCATTTGATACACCTGCTCCAAATTGTATTTGTAAACTATTATCTGTTAAAAATCTAGTTGTAAAACGTCTTGGAACCTTCATTAATTTCAATAAGTAAGGAACTTGATCTCTATATTGATATAGATTAGGATCGTTTAATACTGTGTTTTCAACAGGAGTAAAAATAGTTTCTTGTGCTAAATAAGGTACTTCATACCATTTATTTCCATCACCATCTACACAACTCACAATATCAATTATTCTATCATCATTAATTTCCACAGTTGGAAATTTTTCAGGAATACTAAAAGTAAAAGTAGCTGTTTTTAATTCACCAGCAACAGCTAATGCTTGTTTTTTTAATAAATAAAAATCAGGTTGATTTAAAGTATTAAGTGAACGAACTGATAATTCAGTTGGATTGGCAGAACCAGATTGTGTAAAATCTATTTTTTGATCAATATAAAATCTAATTGAAGGATCATTAATATAAGATAATTGGGCACCTTGTTCAATAACTAAAGCATAATCCCAATCAGGTACAGTTTGACCAAATTCAATTTTTGAAGGTATAATTTGATAAACATCTACTACAACACTAGAAGCACCTGTTACTTTAGGAGTATACCCTGCCCTATAAGCCGCGGCTAATAAACTTCTTCTTTGTTTTGCAAATTGTACAAAGTTTTCTTGGATTTGATTATCTGAATAGAATGAAAGTACATCACCTACATAAGATGCCTGTTCTATAAACATCATACCAGGCGAAGCCTCAGTAAAATCATTATATGATTCTGGGTAGTAAGTTCTAGCAAAATTGATAAGTTGTTGTTTAAACGTATCAAAGTCTTTATTTATGTATGATATTTTCTTAGACGTTGGCATTTGCAAATGTTATTTGAATTTCATCTTCTATATTAGTTAACGCTACTGAGTAACGGAAATATATTTGAATTGTGTTTTGATCGTAGATAGGAGTAACATTTAAATCCTGAATTATAATGTTAGGGAAATATAAATTTATTTCGTTAGTTAACATTGTTTGGATGTCATTCATATTATCAGTAGTTATTTGTTCAAATAACTTACCTCTAATACCAGACCCAAATGCAGGATTAAACGTACGTTCTCTATTATCAGTCAATAAATAATTTAAAAGGTTAGATTTTATAGCAGCTTGTGTTGAATAAGTTGAATTAATACCTGTAGGACCATCAAAGGGTAAAGATATACCTACCCCTGTACTTGGTCTTTTATTACCATCTAAATTATTTTGAATGATATATGCCATTAAATTTTACCTTTTTCTTTTAAAGCGCCCATCATTTTACTGAAATCGGGAACAGCGTTAATTTGAACTTGATTAATATCTGCTGAAGGTCTAGCTGTTTGCATCATTTGATCAACTGATTCTACTGCGGGGGCACCACCAAAAGCACTCATCATTTCAGATCTATAACTGTTTACAGCACTAGAATCATAAGTACCCATAGATGGCCATTCTTCATTTCTAGCAGTCATAGTCATTCTTGTTTCATTTAATAAATCGAGCATTGGATTACCTGTAGATTCAACTACTTGTTGTTTCTTTTTATCCATTCCTTCGAATAAATCGGAGAATGCACGGCCTGGTTTGGCTACAGCTGTAGGTTTTTCACGAATTTCAGTAAGTAAAGATGGTAATTCTTCGCGAAGTGCGTTTTTTACCTCTTCTCTTATTAATTTTCTAAATGTTGCTATGTTCATATATATAAATATTTATAAAACTATTTTTAATTACCTGTAGAGGGTGGTGTTTGTTGTGCTTTTGCCATTTTAGCTATATATTGTTCTTTTTTTTCTTTTGCTGTTAAACTAGTACTACCCCATGCTTCTTCAAAGTCTTGTTCACTAAATCTATCAAATCTATTTTTCTTTAATACTTTGTTTTTAATTTGTTCTTTGGTTAATCCCTGGCGTTTTAATCTGTTGATAGTACGTTTAAAACGTTTAAATTTACGTTTATCTTTTTTACTACGTTCTTGTCTAAGATTTTCTTCAGGAGCAATTTGTTTAACTAAATCATCAATTTGTGCCTGAGTTGCTGCTAATTCAGCTAATTGTTCTTGTTCATTTGGTAAATCAAGATCAGCATATATTTGATCTTCTTCACTAATTGTATTATCAGCATTCGGATTAGCATTAGCACCACTTTTATCAATTAAATAACGAAGTTCATTTTTAATTAATTCAGTATTAGTAGCATATGTTAAAGATGTTTGTACAACAACTACACCTCGATTATCTAAAGCAACACCATATCGTCTTGTTAATTCAATACCCTCATCTGTAACTTGTTCCTCAACAATATCTAAAACAAATCCTTTATATATAGTTTGAGTTTTAGTAGGTTTTTTAGGTAATTGATTAGTATATTGAACAAGATCATTTTCTAAAGTTGTAATAGCTTGTTTTAATTGTTTAGTTACAGGTAAATTAACAGTTTTATCACATGCCTCTAAATTACTTAATAATATTCTTAATTCATTCACTAATACAAGTAATGCTTGATTTATAGAAGCAAACGCTACAGTTATTGTAGATACAAAATAAGAAGCATTTGATAATGTTTGAGTTATTTGTTTTATTTTATCTTTTGTATCATTTTTAGATGATTCTAGTTTTGATATAACACCAGTTGTCATCCATCGAGCTGGTATAGGTAGATTTTCAATAAATTTAACTATTGCTTTTACTACTTTTACAATAGTATTCAATATATTAATTACATAATTTATTTTAATTAAAAATTGAGTTATAGCATTAATACCTTTACTTAATGCTTCAACTGATCTTATAATTGCTTTTAATACAGGGATTAATTGGACTGGATTTAATCTGTCTTGTAATCTAGCAATTGAATTTTGTGCTTGTAAAGCACTTAATAAATCTAAGGGATTTTGAGCAGTTGAAATACCTGATAGTAATTGTTTTAGATCATTAAAAGCTTTATTTATGTTTTGTAAATCTTGATTTGGAAAATTACTAATATTGGTTGGTATTTGTTCATTAACTCTTTTTAATGAATCTAATATTTTACCTCCCCCTGGAATTGCTTTTAATACAGGAGCGGGAATGTTTAAACTATCAATTGTTGCTTTTACTGTTCTAATAGCTTGTAAAGTAGTATCTACAGTTAAAGGTTGACCTGCTTGAGTATCAGCTGATGTGCCACTATTCCCTCCAGTTGATGACTGAACAGGAGAAGGTGTAGGAGGGGTATTGAAAGTACCTCCACCACCATATGATGAATTTTGAGCAGCTATATTAGTAGGAGAAGGTTGACTACTATTTACATTTGTAGTATATACCTGTGAACCAGAGGGAATTGAAGATGCTTTTAAAGGAGTATTAACAATTTTACTTTCTGCTTCTTCTATTTTTTCTAATGCTTCGGCCGCTTTATCTTTTACTTGTTGAAATTGTTTTTCAACAGCAGAACCTGAAGGTAATGCTTGTGTAAGAAAATAACTTATTAAGTTGCATAAATCTACCTGATTAGCGGCTTCAACTTTATTATTAGATAAAATTATTTGTTTACGTATATCTTTACTATAAGCAACTACTTTAACTAATGATTTTTGAAAGAAATTTCCTAACGGAGAGTTTGGATAAGGATATTCAACTGAAAGTTTTGCTGATCGTAAAGAGGCACGAGAAGGTTTTACTAAATTTCTAAAAGATCTTCCATTACTAGTAACTACTACTTCAGGTAATTCTTTTGGTTTAGCAAAATCCCCAACAGCCTCTCCTTGTTTATTTAATTCCTGTACCTTAGCAGCATTTTCTTTAGTGTTTTGTATATTTTGATTAGGATTAGAACTAAGAAAGGGTTGGGATGGAGTTCCAGGAGCGCCGTTTGCTGGAAGGTTAGGAGTAGCTCCTACACTTGATGGAAGTGAAGGAGTACCTGTAGCGCCTATATTTGTTTGGGGCCTAGGTTGTGCTTGATTAGGATTACTAGGCATTATAAAGTAAAGTTTTGTTTAGATAATAAACCATCTATTTGTGTAGATAGAAGTTGTACTGTTTTTTCCAAATCAGTTCCTGCAACGTTAAGTGATGCTAATGGGACACCTGGGGGTACTCCCATTACTGTTTTTAAAGATTTACCTAAAATAGATAAAGAATCATTTAAATCTTGTAAGTAAGCATATAATCTTTGTCCTCTAACTAATGGTTCAGTTGCATTTAATCCTAAATAAATTTTAGGTGCATTTACTATATATGCATCACTACTATCAAAATTAATAGTACCTGCTGAAGATAAACCTATTGATTTTTTAGCAAATAAAAATACAGAATCATCCTTAGCGTTGAATAACACTCGACCTGAATTAATAATTGCTTGATCACCTCTATATGGAAATTCTGGTATATATGCCATTATGCTACTTTTATGTTTGCTAAATTATAAGATGTTCCATTTAATGTCATTGTTCTACTATAGTTAGCATCTGCTTTTCCTCCTAATTTAACATAAGGACCACCTTTAGGTGCTAATGTAGGCCAATATTCAAAATGCCATGTTTCTGATTTTACTGATCTAACAAATCCATATTTCCAACCATGCAATGCCATCCAAACAAATGTTGAAGTTAAAGCTCCTGTACTTGGAAGAACTGCTGAGAATCCTCCTGTATTAATATCAACAGCAATTCCATTACCATGTCTAGATTTATAAGGTGGAGCGGTTGCAGGTGAAAAACAACTAGTATCAGCAGTAAGTGCTTCTTGTTGATTATATGGTCTTTTACATCTCCATCTACTTGGTTCTCTTAAAGATAATTGAGAAGCAAATCTAAGTTCTTTACCTTTACTAGATTTTGTAAAAATAGTTTGTACGGGAGGTCTAAATCCACTACTTGCAAGAATAGTAACACCATCTTTTTTAGCTGCTGCTACCATTACTATATAAGCTTTAGCTGCATCTATTTGTAAAGTTTGGCTACCAATAACCGCTAAAGTAATTGATTTTTTATCATTATCAACCCATGAACCAGGAACAATATCTAATCCTGATCTTCCTGCTAAATCAGTAGCTGCTTTTAATTCTTCAGCAGTTAAAGGTGTAGATTCTACTGTTGGACCTTCTGTACCTCCTGTTTCTACTACTTTTGGAGGTTTAGCAGGTAATACACTTCTTTCAAGTTCAGAAGGTAATGAAAGGGCAGGTGGGTTAGGATCCCAAAACTGAGATTCATCTTCTTCCATTCCTTGATAATCTGTTTGATAATCTAAAGGTGATATTTCTTCACCAGCCCATGTTAATTGACTTAATTGACCTTCAGGTATAGCAGTTACTTTAGAAGAACCAGGACCTGCAGCAGGTGATTTTTCTACTGGATTAACTGTTGGTGATACTGAAGAAGTAGGTGGTGGAGTTGTAGTTGTTGATGTTGCTGGAGCAGAACCTGTTGGAGTTAATGATGCAGTAACAGGAATACTTGATGGTACGGCATCTGTTGATACTTTAGGAATTTCTTGAAGTTCTTGTTGATCACTTTCAACTACAGATCTATTAGCTGGTTGAGGTACTATTGAAGGAACAGTAACTACAGGAGCCGAAGATGAAATAGCTGTACCATATGATAACAAATTCCTAGAGGCAAGAGTCATTTGAATCTCTTGTCCGTTAGTAAGATAAATTGAAGATGCATCCCCATCAATATCTTCAAATATAGGAGTCCATCTTATACTATTTACTTTTTTGGTTTGACCATTACGAATAATAGTAATAGGACTTGTATTTGGTCCTACTTTACTCCAAGGACTAGTTACTGATTGAGAAGGTGAGTTTGATGTATGAGAAAATCTTATTGATTGTCCAAATCTGCCTTCAATGGAAACATCACCTTCAATAGGAAATAAATTTCTGATGTCAGGATTTTCACTAACTGTATTTCCTAAAAATAAATCTTTAGGTAAATCAGAAGGTTTTTTAATGATACCCGCTTGAGTACTTAATAATCCTACCTGTGTTTCTGATTTTTTGGTAGCACTTAAGTTTTGTAAGTCAGGAAAAGCATTATGGTGGATACTATTCCATATGTTTACGCCACTTAAATAATAATATTTTTGTTTTTGAGGATTTTCATTTAAAATATCTGTTGATGCTAATATTAATACAACCTCATTAATTAAAGGAATACGTTTAATATTTACATCTAAAGGTGAAGCAATAAAGTTAGCTTGATTTTCAGTATCAACTACACTGCCTATTGGGTGGAATAGAATATTTCCAAACGAAGTATATCCGTTAGATTTAGCAAATAATGAAGTAGGGTCATTACTAGGTTGTAAAACAATCTGTTTAACCCTTGCTGGGAAGTAATTTGTTTGAGAACCTCCTAGCGCTTTAGTACCTGCTACTAGACCACCAAAATTAGGATATAGAGGCATCTGCTTGCTTTATTTCAGTTTGTTTAACATTTGTACCTAAATCATCTAAACTCTTAAACAACATTTCCTTATCGGCATCGCTTAAAAGTAAATCCTCGTTTGCACCAGCATTCATCATAGCGCGCTGTACAATACCAGCCATTTTGATTAATGCCTCATCATTTTTAACAGCTATTTCCATGTATTCCTTAATCAATGGAACAATGAGGGTAGCATCACCAGGAGTTTCGATTAATGGTTTTAAACCCTGAATTAGAGCAGAGATTTGCTTCTCCTTATCTTTGGAGTTAGTATAAATTTCTTTAAGTAAGTCGGCGAACGTCTTATTCCCGAACAATGTTACTTGATTAAAATCCATGAACGCTTTTGACAATAAATATTGTCTTATAAAACTTTTAGATACTGATTATTCTATCATGTTCAAGATATTGCGAAAGCAGTTCTTTATATATGGTTTTTAACTTTTTAATTATTTTAGTAATCTGGGGAGTTGATTGGTCTGTTATTTCCCTGATGTAGATATATAATCCTTTTTTGTTAAATATATCCAAACTTTCACGTTTTCTAAATAATTCCATAATAGCATCTGCTGTTTTAGCATCATCTTCTTTAGGGAAATATTTCCATAGATTAGTATCAACATTATTAATAAACAAATCAATAAATGTATTTAATGACATGTTGTTATGTTCCTCATTAACTAAATCAATGAATATTGTTTTATCCTCGTCTACAGCATCTACCTCAGCTTTTTCCTTCAACTTCTTATAATTCGCGTTGTTATATAGAATCAAATAACGCTTAGCAATTGTACCAAAGTATGAATATGCTTTACCCTTTTCTTGCTTATATAAGTGTAATTTTTCAAGTAAAAATGCTACTACCTCATGCTTAAGTTCATCAATTGTATTTACTTCAGTATAATAGAATTTAAATGTATGAATAATATTTTCTGCTAACTTATGGAAAGCATAATTAATACGCTCATTGAATATTTGATTACGTTTAGCAGGGCTTTTAGTTCTCAAATATTCCAAAATTGCCTCTTCAGTATCTGAGGTGAAATAAATGTTTGATTCTTTTGGTTTACGTTTACGTACTGTGCCTCGTTTTGTGAGGGCTACTTTATCTTCCTTTAGTAAATCGTCTATACTATTTTTAGCCATTATTGTTTTCTTAATTTGTATACGTTAAGTGTTTGAGACATTTGTTTTAAACTAGTAAAGAAGAAACCAACCTCATCATCGCTTGCAAATGTACCTTTAACATCAATTTCACGAAGACGAGCTTCAATATTTTGAATTACATCATCGATATTATTGATATAAATATCTCTTTCCTCTATCAATTTAGTTAGTTTTTCATTTTGAATCATTAAATTACGAATTATGTAACCTATGATTGTTACTACCCAAAGGGCAACAGCTATAATTCCCCAAATCATATTATATATTTTTTAAAATGTTAGCTAGGTTATCGTTGCCCATAGATTTCATTGCTTTTTGTTTTTGGGCTGATTGACCTGATTTGTTAAGTGTAAATTCTTTTTTAGGAGCAGGTTTTGAAGACTTACCGCTCATTAGTTTTGGTAACCACTCTGTTTCATATTCAATACGAGCCGACATCATATCAGCATGATGTAAAACATAAAGAAGGGATGAACGTGGTTTTGTTTCAGGCATATAAGATAACAAATATGCTTTATTTGATTCGTCATACATTCCATCATGTGTTTTGATAGCAATGTATTCGTTTTCACTCATTGGAATGCCAAGTGAAAACAAGATATGTAAGCTCCTATCTGGAACAGACATATAAGTAATGTTGGTATTGAACTTATATAGTTCACCTCTATTTTTTATTTCCCATTCGTTATCATTATCGAATATGGAAGGTTGTTCTAGAGTACCAAATTTACCTAAATCGTGATTAATAGCGGCAAATACTAACTCTTCAGTTGTATAAGTATCTGCCATACCCATTTCTCTCCAAACCTTGTCCAATTTGAGAGAACATTCTATAACGCGCAGCACGTGATCGATGTAGCCGCCTGGAAAGCAATTGTGATAAGCTTTTTTATGAGAAGCAGGAAGCAACACAAATCTATCCTCGTATTGCTTATAAAATTCGAGTAGCTTATCCTTGCGTTCGCCAGTGATATGCGTATCGATTATGTTTAGGAACGTGTCCCAGTTTTGTTTTATTTGTTCAGCTGTCAGCATAACGTATTTAATTATATCTAAATATACGTCCTGCTAGGGGGGAAACCAAATTTATCTTGCGAAAGCTTCGTCAAATGTTTTTAACATCTCCTCAATAGTGGGACAAAATATTATTTCCATATCTGAGGTACTTTCTGTTGTTGCGTTAGCATCACGATGAATAGTAATAAATCTATCCCCCTCATCTATTTGGATTACTGGAAAGCGATTTATTTTAAATAACTCAACAAAATCATTATATATTTTAGGATCTTTTACATTCATATATTCAGTGTAAGAGATCTTTCTTTCATATTCAAGATCGTATGCTACTCTATCACATAGCATACAACCTGCTTTAGTTATTAGTATAACCTTTTTATCCATATTATTATATTACTTTACTATCAAAACTAGCTGTAAGTTGATTATAAGCAACAATAAATTCAGCTTCAGTAGTTTCTTCAAATTGAGAATTTGATGATGATATTTGAGATAATAAGTTACCAATTTGGCCACTTATATGTCCTGGTGAGCTTAAAGAACCAGTAGTATATGACATTTGCCAAAGACTAGCAACCTCGTCTTTATTCAGTCTAATAATTTCACCACCATCAGCAGCACTGATGTTTGTTTTTATAAACAACAATTGTGAACCTGAGGCAGGATGACCATTTTTTAAAGTTAAATATTTGTACATTTGTTTTTATTTTTTAGGTATAACATTGATAGTTAAATTGATTTATTGTATGATAAGGTAAACCAACATTACCAATAGCTACGTTAGAGTTACTAGAACCATAATATTGGTAGAAAGCAGAAGGAGATCTACCAGATAAATATACCGATATAACTCCATTAAAACTAGATCCACCACCATAAAATCCACCATAGTTAGTCCAAGAATTCATATAAGCTGAATAGTTGTTAGCATAGTGTGTTCTGTATATATATGAATAGCCCGAATTAAAAACAAAGGCATAACCATAAGAAGTTACAAAATATTGAAAAGCTTTGAGAATATACATATATAAATTCCCAACTGGTTTTGCTGAGTAACCTTCTTCCGCACCATTGCAATTATTATATCTACTATATAATACTTGATATCCGAAATAGTATCCTGTGGTATAAAGTGTAGGATAAAATTGTCTTGAATAAGACTTATCTCTTAGATTACTCCAACTACGGGCGCCACCTTCCTCCCCATTGTAGTTTTGTATATTACTTTTCCATTGTGTTGCACTAAGAGCCATATATTATCGTAGTATTTACTATTAATAAATATGGTTACTTTTTGTTTCTCGACTTTAATACTTTAAAAGAACCAGTAAATTTAGGATGAACATTCATAACTTTATCTATTTCCTCTCTACTTACCAATTTAGGTATAATATTGACTGGATTAGAATCTATAGGAAATAAATGGACTAAAGGATCACCCAATTTAATATCTACTACGTATGATTTATCTTTTATAGGTAAAAATAAATTTACTTCTGTACCTGATTGAGTGTAATAATCAATAAAACCGGGGATGATGAATATATTGTTTTCAATTAAAGATTGATTCCACATATATGCACCTTGGAAATAAAACTTTCTATATTTGTTTGTTTTAAACATCCACGGGCTATGGATTTTATAATGAACCATATTTGGAAGAAATCCTGCCCTTTGATAATATGGGTGGGTAGATCCTGCACCTCGGGTTTGTGAGGTTTCTTCACTTGCTTGAACTGCATCAACAATACCATCAGGACTAACAAATATTTTTATGTCACTCCAAGCCTTAATTATTAATCCAGTATTTAAATTATCTGAAATAGCAGGGCAATGTTTTACTGAAAGTACTTCTTGTTTAAATTCCTTAAATTCATCATTACTAAATCTTAGATTGTATGGAGCAAAATCTCTAAGCTTAACAGGTAAATTTTTCCACCAAGAAGGGTGATGTTTTTTTACACTCACAATCTCTCCAAACTCAAATACCCCATTAAATGGAGTAAGGCAGTATAAATCATTGTCCTTAGTAAAAATATTTTTAATCTTATCGATTATCATCGTGTTCAGTATTTACTAACGTTTGAATTTCTTCAAGTTTATCTTTAATTTTTTCAATAACTTGTTTGGCACCATTTGAATCATTCATTGATACAGCATGTCTTAATACATTCAAAGTATTAACTGCTTGGTCCAATTTATCCGAAACTAATTGTTTATATCTCATAAAGTTTATTTTTTAATTTTGTTACTAATTCAGGAATAGTATCCCAATTCATAATTTTAAATCCTTTTAATTCAGATTCAGAAACAAAGGTATAGAAAGCATTTTTAGTATTACTATCTACTATTTGAACAATAGGATAATATTCAGTAAGGTATTCACGTTCCAGAGCATCACCTAATTTTGGATTATCATCAATACTAATATTACGAAAAGAAATACCCTCCTTACGTAATCTATCCTTTAAATCCGCACACGCCGAACACCCATCCAGTGTAAACGTTATCACCTCTACCCCCTTTCTCTCACCCCCTGTTTCCCTTAAACCCCCGGTCATAAATATAATAGTTTAAATTTGTATTTCCAAGTTTGTTTATATCTCTGTGTTAAAGAAGAATGTCATAAATAATCTTCCATCAATCATATCGTTTCCGAAATAGTCAAGTGATTGATGCCATTGATTTGCTTTATATAGTACTAAACGATTAAACACATTTCCAACCATAGTATGCATTTCCCACTTAGTCATATCCCAAGCATCCATATACATTAAATCTTTTAGATATTGGTTTACTTCTCCATTATCAAAATAAGGTTCAGTAGTCCATTTTGTTAATTTATGTCTAAATAATCCTGTACCTGAAGTAATAGGAGCATTA
>JACCDP010303703.1_pt1 | contig 25974 bp, 24 predicted proteins | sample 7445841 | NCBI WGS metagenome assembly JACCDP01 (sample SAMN15323441, study PRJNA562643) | freshwater metagenome | isolation source: river surface water | place: USA:Blue River Watershed | collected 2017-08-17 | reverse complement strand
GCATGCCCGTCGCGTTGCAGGCCAAAGGTAATGGCCAATCGCGAACAGATCGGGACCAGCGATGTTTGACCAGCCTCAGTGCGAAGGCCGCCCCGCGGTATTGCCGCCATCCACGGGCACCACAGCACCAGTGACAAAGCTGGCGTCGTCCGAGAGCAAAAAGGCGACGACCGCCGCCACCTCCTCGGGCTCACCCACGCGGCCCAGCGGATAGGCTGCGCGGATACCCTCGGCTTTGCTCGGGTCGGCCAGGGTGCTGGCGATCATGGGGGTGCGAATCAGCCCGGGTGCAACTGCGTTCACCCGAATGCCCACGGGGCCGAGTTCCAATGCCATCGCCTGGGTGATGCCCGACACCCCCATCTTGGCCGCGACGTACGCCAGCCGGTTGGGAAGGGCGCGGATGCCGGCGGTGGACGAAATATTCACGATCGCGCCCGGGCGGCCAGCCGACTGCATCGCCCGCACAAAAGCCTGGCAGGCGTTGAAGGTGCCGTCGAGGTTGACGGCGAGCACACGCTCCCAGGCTTCGGGGGTCCAGTCCATCAGGGTGCCAATACCGCGGATGCCGGCGCAATTGACGAGGCCGTGCAGGGGCCCGAGGCGGGTGGCCGCATCTGCAATGGCACTGGCCATGTCCGCATGGTGGGTGACGTCGACCACCCACAGGTGAAGTTGCGCCGGCTCACCCTGTGTGCGGGCAAGGTCTGTGAGGGCCGCCTCCTGGATGTCCATCGCCAGCACCGTCGCGCCTTCGTCCAACAGGCGACGCACGCAGGCGGCGCCGATGCCGCTGGCGGCGCCCGTCACGAGTACGGTGCGGTTTTCGAAACGCTTCATGGCTTTACTCCTGGACACTTCCCGCGCTGTGGGTGGGTGCCGTCGCGGGCCGATGAAACTGCGGCCAGCGTTTGAGCACCAGCGGGCCATCGGAAGCATAGGCATAGCAGCCGTCAATCTGGCGCGGCTTGCCGTTTTCATCAACTCGGTCGGGGCCCTTGATCAGGAGGAAGCCCAGGGACTGAAAGACGGCGGTGGCCATCGGGGTGAGGATTTCCATCAGGTGGGTGCAGCTGCGCGCTCCGGAGAGCCGGCTTCGCACCTCGCTGTTCCAGCCCTTGGACATGCGCAGCCCCAGCAAGGTCTGCAGGGCCCGGCCCCCCTCCGGGCAGTGAGAAAAGGGCGCGTAGTCGGTGAAGGTCTCAATCTCGCGCACCACCAGGTCGAGGTCGTAGACCAGGCGCACGCCCATGTCGTGGATCGCATCGCCGGCCTGCACTGAGCGCCCCTCGCGGTGGTGAAAGTCCACGGTCTTGCGGTCAACCACCCGACCCTCGATCTCGAACAGACCGTCGCTGCGCTGGTAGGCGGTGAAGTCGATCTTGCGGGTGTGCAAGACCTCTCGGGTGACCGCACTCTTCGGGGCGACGCCGGTGGTGGTGGGAGTGTTCATCGTGATCCTCGCTGGAAAGCTCAAGTGGGATGGCTGCGCAAGTCTGCCTGGATCAATCAACCGGGTCAGCGCGGGGCTGGGTACCGTCTCAAAGGTGAACTCAGGCGAACTGAATCTCCGCCTGCATGGTGAGCCAGCCCTCATGGTCCTGCGCCCACAAGCGCGCACTGCGGCCATCTGCGGCGGGGGCGCCGCAGACCCGAAAGGGGTGCAGGTCGGTGGTCGGTCGCACCGCACGGAAGCTAAAGCCAGTGACACGGGCCTCGGGTCGCTCACGCCGAGCCAAGTCGGCCAGCAAGGTGGCGATCAGCGGGCCGTGCACCACCAGGCCGGGGTAGCCCTCAGCGCCCGTGGCGTAGGGTCGGTCGTAATGAATACGATGGGCATTGAAGGTCAGCGCCGAAAAGCGGAACAAGAGCACCGGGTCGGGCACGATCTCGCGTGACCAGGTGGCGTCTGCGGGCGCCGCCTGTGGCGCCGGCGCCGGGTCGCCGGGCTGGGCCGGCGCGCGGTAGACGATGTCTTGTTCCTCGGTCAGCGCCAGCACGCCGCCAGCGCGGACCTCGTGACGCAGCAGCAAGAAGACCAGGTCACCGCTGCGCCCGGACTTGTGGGTGACCGACTCAATGCGGGTGCTGCGCTCCAAGGCGTCGCCGACACGCAAGGGCGCATGCCACTGCAGGCGGCCGCCAGCCCACATGCGGCGCGGCAGCGGCACCGGCGGCAGGAAGCCGCCGAGACGCGGGTGACCGTCGGCACCAATCTCGCGCTGCGGGGCGCGCGGCAGGAAATACAGCCAATGCCACAAAGGCGGCAAGGCGGCGCCGGCAGATGCGGGCGTGTCGGCATCCCGGTCCAGGGTGGCGGCCAGGGCGCGCACCGGCGCGGCGCCCGCGGGCTCCTCAAAGGACTCGCTGCGGCCCTCCCAGGTGCGCAGCTGGGCTAGCAGCTCCGGGGTGATGCGCGCGGGCTCGGGGGTTTGCGTGGCATCCGCCATCAGACCACCCCCTTGGCGCGCAGCGCCGCGATCGCCTCGGTGGAATAGCCGATCTCCTGCAACACTTCGTCGGTGTGCTCGCCACAAGAGGGCGGCCGGCGGCGGATGCTGGGCGGCGTGCGCGAGAGCTCCACCGGCGTTGCGGTGAGCGGTACCGGCCGCGGCAGGCCGGGGAAGTCGGTCGGGCGCAGGGCGTCGGCGGCCGCGATGATGGGATCGGCCAGCGCCTCACGCGGGGAGTTGACCGCGCCCGCCGGTACACGCCCGGCTTCCAGCTCGGCGAGGGCCTGAGGCCTTGTTCGTACCGCGCACCAGTCGGCCATCAAGCGGCTCAACTCCTCGCCATGCTCGCCACGGGCGAGGTCATCTTGCAGGCGTGCATCGTCGAAGAGCTCGGGACGGCCCACCACACGGGCCCAACGTTTGAACATGCCGGCACCAATGACCTGGGCAATGATCCAGCGGCCGTCGCTGCAGCGGAACATATCGGACGGCGCGTAGTGCGGGGCGCGGTTCATGGTGGCCTTCCGATCCACCTCCAGGGCGGCCTCCTCGATCAGGCTGCCGCTGGAATACGTGAGCGCGGTGCGAAGCAGGGAGGCCCCCACCTCCTGGCCCATGCCGCTGGTTTTGCGCTCATAGAGCGCCATCATGGTGCCGAGCGCGCAGGCCATGCCGGTGCCGAAGTCGACCACCGGGGCCATGATCTTCACCGGGTGATCGGGCAGACCGCTCATATGGACCGCGCCGCTCATGCACTGGGCAACGCCGTCAAAACCCACACGGTCACTGACCGCCTCAGCGGTGCCAAAGGCGGTGGAGGCGGTGAGGATGACGTCGGGCTTGATGCGACGCAGACTCTCGTAGTCGAGCCCGAGTTTGACGAGCGTGCGCGGCGGCATGTTGGCAATGACCACGTCGGCGCGACGTACTAGGTCGTGCAGCACCTGCTGTCCGTCGGCGGTGTCGATCTCCAGCGCGATGGAGCGCTTGTTGCGATTGACCTGGAGGAACTGCGCGCCCTCTCCTTGCGAGGACACCGGCAAGATGGTGCGGTCTTCGGCGCCGCCCACGCGGTCGACACGAATCACGTCAGCGCCGTAGTCAGCGAGCAGCGCGGCGCAGTAGGGGCCGGCGATGAAGCGACCCAGGTCGAGGACGCGAATGCCTTGCAGGACGGTCATGTGATTCCCCGCCTGTCAGCCGTAACGGCCGCCGGTGACATGCAGCACCTCGCCGGAGATGAAGCTGGCGCGCTCGCTGGCCAAAAAGGCCACTGCGTCGGCCACATCCTCCGGGCGCCCGGTGCGCTTGACCGGTTGCACGGCCAGCGCACGCTCCTTGATCACCTCGTAGGTGTCGAGCGCGCGAATCATCTCGGTTTCCATGAAGCCCGGCGCCACGCAGTTGACGGTGATGCCATAGCGGCCCTCCTCCATCGACAAGGCCTTGGCCATGCCGATCAGTCCGGCCTTGGCGGCGGAGTAGTTGGCCTGGGTCGGGTTGCCCAGGTGAGCGCGGGAGCTGATGTTGATGACGCGGCCCCAGCCCTGCTCGATCATCTTGGGCATCACTGCACGGGTGGCGAGGAACGCGCCCTTGAGCATGACGTTGATCACCAGATCCCAGTCGTCTTCGCTCATTTTGACCAGGTACTTATCGCGCGGGGCACCAGCGTTATTGACGAGGATGTGCACGCCGCCAAAGGTGGCCACAGTCTCCTGGACGAGGCGCTCCACATCAGCCTGCTTGGTGATGTCGCCCACCACGCAGTGGGCCTGCAAGCCCTCGGCCCGCAGGGCTTCGGCGGTCTTTTGCGCGAGCTCACCGTTGATGTCGGTGATCACCACCTTGGCACCCTCCTGGGCCAGGCGACGCGCCGTGGCGGCACCCAGGCCGCGCGCCGAACCGGTGACGATGGCCACCTTGTCCTTCAGTCCGAGATCCATCTCACAGTCCTTTCGAAACCTCTTGCCGGCGAGCATGCGGCGGCAAGGAGCGCCTGCCGAAACTTGCCGGGTTAACGATCAAAATATATCATGCATTAATCGCCCGCCCCCTCTGGAAACGCCTTCATCATGCCCGCTCTGCATCCCTCCCATCGGCGCGCCGTCGCCTTCGAGACTTTCGGTTCGCCTGAGGTCTTGCGGGTCATGGAAGTGCCAGTCCATGAGCCCCTGGCGGGCGAGGTGCTGGTGAAGGTCGAGGCGGCCACGGTCAACCCGACCGACCTGCTGATGCTCGGCGGTAGCCAAGCCGCTCGGATGCGAGATTTGGTGCCTCCCTACATCGCCGGCATGGAGCTCGCCGGTACGGTCGTCGCCCTCGGCGAGGGCGTCCAGGGCCTGGCCCTGGGCCAGCCAGTCATCGGCATCGTCAACCCGCGCCGGCCGCAGGGCGGCGCGCAGGCGCAGTTTGTTTGCCTGCCAGCGGCCTCGGTAGCGGCACTGCCAGCAAGCACGGACCTGGTGGCCGCCGCCACCTTGCCGATGAACGGTCTGACCGCCTGGATGTGCCTCGAGTTCATGAATCTGCCTGCCGGCGCCTCCTTGCTGGTCACAGGCGCGGCTGGCGCGGTGGGCGGCTTCGTGATCGCGCTGGCCCGACGCGCTGGCTTGCATGTGGTAGCCGACAGCAAGGCGGAGGACCGTGAACTCGTCACCCGCCTGGGCGCCCACGAATGGGTACCGCGCGGTGAGGGCTTCGCCACGGCGGTGCGAGTGCACTACCCGGCTGGCCTGGACGGGGTAGTCGACACCGCCCTGCTCGGAGATGCGGCCGCGGCTTTGCTGCGCACAGGAGGTGCCATGGTGTCGCTGAGAGGCAGCCAGGACATCCATCGCGAGGACATCCGTCACACCCATGTATCGGTGCTGCAGGAGGCCACCAACCAGCAAGCCCTTCGCTGGCTGGTCGATCGAATGCAGGACGGCACCCTGGCCATGCGCGTCGGCCGGGAGCTGCCAATGGCGCAGGCTGCGGAGGCCTATGGGCTGGTGGGCCGAGGCGGATTGCGCGGGCGGGTGGTGCTCACGCCCTGACCTCCCCTGCAGACGCACCGCCCCCAACACAAGGGGGCGGCGGGAAGGCGCGCCCCAGGGGGCGCACGCCTCACTCGGGCTGAATGCCCGCGCGGGTGACCACTTGCCGCATCACGCCCAGGTCTTCGTTCCAGAGACGCGTCTGCGCATCGCCACAGAGCACCAGCGGGATCAGGTCACGCTTTTCCATGTTGGTCTGGGCGGTCTGCGACTTCAGGGCCTGGGACATGAGATCGCGCAACTGTGCCAGCACCGCCGGCGGGGTTTTGGCTGAGGCGTAGAAGCCGAACCAGACCTGGATCTGGTAGCCGGGAACGCCCGCTTCGGTGGCCGAGGGCACATCCGCCAAAGCCTTGAGCCGCTGCGAGCCCGCCAGGGTCAGTGCGCGCACCTTGCCGGTTTGATAGAAGGGCATGGCCGACACATGGTCGATAAAGATCATGTCGACTTGACCGCCACCGACGTCGGTGAGCGCCTGCACGCTGGAGCGATAGGGAATCCCAGTCAGCTTGATGCCCGCAGCCTGCATGAACAGCTCGCCCGCCAAACGCTGGACGGTACTGGCATAGCCGAAAGTGATTTTGCCCGGGTCGGCCTTGGCAGCAGCCACCAGATCAGCCACCGTCTTGTAGCGGGACGCGCCGGTGATATTGAGCACGTTGCTGGTACGTGCGAAGGTGCAGACCGAAGCAAAGTCCTTCACCGCGTCATACGGCATGCTCTTTTTCATCAGCGGGTCGAGCACGGTCAGCGAGTTGCTGGTGAACATGACCGTGTGGCCGTCGGCCGGCGCATTGAGCACCGCCTGCGCGCCCAAGGCGCCCTCAGCCCCCAACTTGTTGTCGACGATCACGTTCTGCTTGGCGATCCCCGAGAGCACCTGAGCGAACTCACGGGCGTTGACATCGGTGGTTGTACCGGCGCTGAAGGGAACCACCACCGTGATCGGCTTGGTGGGAAAGGTTTGGGCCGTCGCGGCACTCACCAGGGCGAAGCCCGCGAGGGCTACAAGGGAAATTCGTTTGAACATGCGTGCCTCCAAAGGGAAACGTTGGGACCAGGGAACAACGAAAGGGAGCAGATCAGACCAGTGCGCGCGTCTGACCACCATCGAGTTGCAGGTTTTCACCTGTCATGAAGCCGGAGTGGACCGAGGCCAGGAAGGCCACCATCGCCGCCAGCTCCTCGGGCTGACCGACACGCTTCATCGGCACCGCCTTGATGCGCTCCTCCAGGTTGTGGAAGGTGCTGAAGGTGGGGGTGATCACCGTTGCAGGTGCCACCGCATTGACCGTGACGCCGGTGTGCGCCAGTTCGAGCGCCAGGTGCTTGAGGGCCGCCTGGACGCCGGCGCGGAAGATGGTCGACAGGGCGTGGCGGACCATGGGCTGCTTGATACTGGCCGAGGTGATGGCCACCACACGTCCCCAGCCCGAGGCGACCAGCAGGGGAGTGATTCTGCGCAGGATCAGCAGCGCACCATGCAGCTGCTGCTGATAGGCCTGGTCCCAGCGGTCCTGCTCGGTCTCGTCGAGAAAATCACGCATGGGGCTGGGAGGGCGCGGGGTGTTGAGCACCAGAATCTGCACGTCGCCCAGGGCCGCCGACTGCGCCCCGAGCCGGTCGACGTCCTCGGCACTGGTGATGTCGCCAGAACAGATCTCGACCGAGACCCCGTGCGCTGCGCGCAGGGATTCGGCGGTGGCGGCCAGTCGCGCCGCGTCGCGGGCGAAGATGAGGAGGTTCACCCCCTCCTGCGCCAGACGCTCGCAAACCGAAAGGCCCAAGCCCTGGCTGCCGCCAATGACCAGCGCGCGCTTTCCTGCAATACCCAGATCCATGTTGTCTCCTTGTTGTTTCAGGCTCCCGGCGGGCTCGCCAGTGCACCCAACCTATTCTTCACGCGGTGCCTCACTTTGGCCCTGGCCAGGCGGCCCAAGCCTTCTTTAGCGACCCACACCCCAATTTTTCGCGATCTCGTCAAGCCGGCGCTTTTTCTGGTCCAGCGTCATCTCGAAATCCAGCCGGCCCTGCAGCGTCTCGGAGGGCAGCACCAGGGTGTCGAAGCCAGCGTCGACATAGGGCTGCATCTGCTCTTTGGACGGCTCGCCCCACACGCGGGCCTGGAAGGTGTAAGGCGTGGTCAAACCCGCCTCAGCGCGGATCTTGTCGATCGCCTGCTTGTAGCCAATAGCCTCGTCGGGGCGCACCATCGGCCCGTACCAGCCGTCGCCCACGCGGGCGGCACGCTCCAGTGCCTTGGGCATGGTGCCGCCGAACACCATCGGTACCCGCACCGGCCATTCGGTCACGCGCAGTTCCTTGAAGGGAAAGTGCGGGCCATCGTTGCTGACCCACTCGCCGTTGAACAAGCGCGGCAACAGGGGCACCGCCTCGTTGTAACGCTTGTGGCGGTGCTCGAAGGGAATGCCCAGGCCTTCGGACTCTTCTTTCCACCAACCCGCGCCCATGCCAAGCTGGAAGCGGCCCCCGCCGATCTGCTGTGCGGTGATTGCGGCGCGCGCGGTCGCCACCGGATGGCGCAGGGACATCAGATAGATGCCGGTGGTGACGGTCAACTTTTCGGTGCCGCCCAAAATGCCACCCACCATGGTCCACATGTCATACATCTTGCGGGCCACGGTGTGCACCGGCACAAAGGTCTTGCCCTCGTCATGCGGGTGGGCCGACTCGAACTCACGCGGCTCCAGAATGTGTTCACCGAGCCAGATGCCGTGAAAGCCCAGGCCTTCTGCGTGGCGGGCCAGGGGAACGATGTCGTCGGGGCGAATGCCGTAGGTGGCGAAGCCAAATTTCATGGGGCGATCCTGTGCGCGAGCGGCGCTCGATGGGGAGCTTCCAGCTTAGAAAGGCCGGGCGGCGCCGTCCAATGGTGAATTTGAATACGCAATATCAAGGCACCGAATCCCGGACGCCCGGGTCGGCCACGTCTGCTCCGGCGAGCCCGTGCCAGGCCTGGCCCAATGCCTCGGTGAAGCAGGACAAAACCTCATCGGCCGCCTGCGCCGACCGGTGGACAAAGCTGAGGGGCAGCGAGGCCTGGAACTGGGACAACTCGTAAAACCGTCCCGCCGCGGCGCCGGCATTGGCCTCCATGCGCTGCACGAAGCCAATGCCCATGCCGCCGGCCACCATGGCTCGCAGCAGGGAGGCGTGGCTCACTTCCACCGCGCCGCGGATGTCCAGCCCCTCTTCCCGGAACAGGCGCTCGATCAGCTCCTGGCTTGGGGTGCCGCCGCCGGTGACCACCCAGGGCTGGGCCGCGATCTCCGCGGGGCGGGCATGCTCAAGCCGCTCCCGCCAGGCTGCCGGCGCCACCAGCACATAGTCCAGCGCACCTAAGGGGTGGCAAATCAGATCGTCCCCGCGCACCGTGCCAACAATGGCACCGCCATCGAGTTCGCCCGCCTTGATCGCCTGCCGAATCGAGCGGGTGTTGCCCGCTTCCAGGGACAGGTCCGTCATGGGAAATCGCTCCCGCATCACCTTCATGGCGCTGGCCAGCGAGGCCAGCAGCCGGGGGTTGGCGATGGTGCCAATGGACAGCCGTCCGGCCGGCACGCCAGCCAACTGGCGCGCCCGCTCGTTGAGCTCGTGGGAGGCTTGCACCACCTGGCCCGCCCATTCGGCAATGCGCTGGCCGGCAGCCGTGACCTCCAGGCCACGGGCCGTGCGGCGAAACAGGGTCAGGCCGAAATGCGCCTCGAGCGCCCGGATATGGTGGCTGGCGGTGGGCTGGCTGATATGCAGCCGCTCCGCGGCGCGGGTGAGATGCCCCTCTTGCACCACGGTGACGAGGGTCTTGAGCTGTGTGAGGTCGTACATGGGGGCGCGCCCGTCTGGCGCCTGCGGGCGCGACAGCCCGGAGGTAGCCAGTTGATGATGCATCGGGTACTTTGGCGCCGTCAACCGGGCGTACCCTGAGGCATTGGGTCGGAGGACATTCGCAGATCCGATAGGCCCTATCCGAAAACATCATTGGACGCTCCCACGGGGGGCACCTAACCTCCCCTCCAACAACCGCCACCCTGTTCGGTAGTGCCGGACCCTGTACAGACGCCCCATGCCCAACTTACGCACGACCGCCGCCAGACACCGCCAGGTGACGCCATGTGCCGCCTCTTGGGGCCTGGGACTGCGAGGCCCATGCGGCCTGGAGGCACCCTGGTGAGCCAGGCAAACGACGCACGCGGCCTGACCGAGGCCCTGACCCGGCAGCCGCTGACCGAGCTGCTGGCCCAGGCCCGCGCCCAGAGCATTGCCGCCCATGGCCCGCGCGTGAGCTACTCACGCAAGGTCTTCATTCCGCTCACCCGCCTGTGCCGCGACAGCTGCGCCTACTGCACCTTTGCCACCACCCCGTCAAATGTGCAGCGCCCCTACCTGCGGCCTGAGGAAGTGCTGGCCATCGCCCGTGCAGGCCAAGTTGCCGGCTGTCAGGAGGCCCTGTTCACCCTGGGCGACAAGCCCGAGCTGCGCTACGAAGCTGCCTGCCAAGACCTCGCTGAGCTGGGCTACAGCAGCACCACGGACTACCTAGCCGCCATGTGCGCACTGGTCTTGGCGGAAACCAGTCTGTTGCCGCATGTGAACGCCGGCGTGATGAGCGGCAAAGAAATGCTGCAGCTGCGCGAGGTATCGATCTCGCAGGGGCTGATGCTCGAATCGACATCGAATCGCCTGTGCGAGCGCGGCGGCCCGCACTTCGGCTCCCCGGACAAGACGCCTGCAGTGCGCCTGGCCATGCTCGAGACCGCGGGCGAACTGGCCATTCCGATGACCACCGGCATCCTGATCGGCATTGGCGAAACCCGCCAGGAGCGGGTCGAGGCGCTGCTGGCCATTGCCGACCTGCACCGCCGCCACGGCCATGTGCAGGAAGTGATCGTGCAGAACTTCCGCGCCAAGGCTGGCACCCGCATGGCCGGCTGCGCCGAGCCCGATCTGGATGACCTGCTCTGGACGGTGGCTGCAGCCCGCCTGGTGCTGGGCGCGCAGGCCAACATTCAGGTACCGCCCAACCTCTCCGACACCAGCTTCGGCCGGCTGCTCGAGGCAGGCATCAATGACTGGGGCGGCATCTCGCCGGTGACCCCCGACCATGTGAACCCCGAGCGCGCCTGGCCCGCGATCGACACGCTGCGCCGGACCACGCAGGCGGCTGGCTACGAGCTCGTCGAGCGGCTGGCGGCCTACCCCGCCTGGTGCCAGGACGCAGACCGCTGGCAGTCCCCCGCCCTGGCGACCACGGTGCGCCACCGGGTCGATGCCCAGGGCTACCCGCGCACCGACGCCTGGGTGACGGGCGCTGGTGAGCCGCCACCCGCCGTCATGGCACCCGCCACCGCCACAACGACAACGGCAGCGACAAAAACAGCAGCCACGACAGCAGCGACGACTACCAAACCAGCCGTTCCGATCACCAAGCCCTCAGCCCCTGACGCGCCGCTGCGCGAAGCCCTGGTCCGCGCCCTGGACGGGCAGGCCCTGGACGAGGCTGGTCTGGTGACCCTGTTTGGCGCTCGCGGCGACGGCTTCCACGCGGTCTGCGAGGCGGCCGACCGGCTGCGCCGCGACACGGTGGGCAACACCGTGCGCTACGTGGTCAATCGCAACATCAACTACACCAACGTCTGCCAGTACAGCTGCAGCTTCTGCGCCTTCGCCAAGGGCCAGGGCGCGCAGGACCTGCGCGGCGTGCCCTACGACCTGGCGCAAGAAGAAATTGCGCGCCGGGTTTCCGAGGCCTGGGCGCGCGGCGCCACCGAGGTGTGCATGCAGGGCGGCATTCACCCCGCCTACACCGGCGACACCTACGTCGAGATCTGCCGCACGGTGAAGGCGGCACAGCCGCAGATGCATGTGCACGCCTTTTCGCCGCTGGAAATCCTGCACGGCGCACAGACCACCGGCATGGACCTGGCGAGCTTTCTCGCCCGGCTGCGTGAGGCGGGCCTCAGCACCCTGCCCGGTACCGCCGCCGAGATCCTGGACGACGAGGTGCGCGCGCGCATCTGCCCCGACAAACTGAACACTGCGCAGTGGTTGGAAGTGATGGAAACCGCGCACCGTGTCGGCCTGCGCAGCACCGCCACGATCATGTTCGGCCATGTGGAAAAACCGGTGCACTGGGCGCGCCACCTGATGCGAATCCGCGCGCTGCAAGAGCGCACTGGCGGCTTCACCGAATTCGTGCCCCTGCCCTATGTGCACATGGAGGCGCCCATGCACCGCAAGGGCCTCTCCCGGCGCGGCCCCACTTTCCGTGAGGCGGTGCTGATGCACGCGGTCTCGCGGCTCGCGCTCCACCCGGTGCTGGCCAACATCCAGACCTCCTGGGTCAAGATGGGCCCTGAAGGTGCAATCGCCTGCCTGCAGGCCGGCGCCAACGATCTCGGCGGCACGCTGATGAACGAGAGCATCTCGCGCGCGGCCGGCACGGTGCACGGGCAGGAGATGCCGCCCGACGCCATGGACACCCTGATCCGCCGCGCGGGCCGCGAGCCAGCGCAGCGCACCACGCTTTACGGCACTCCGCCGGCCGAGCGCAGCGTCGCCTCGCGCGCAGCGGCGCCGATCGCGCCAGTGGTGCTGACACCGCTGGTACGCCGCCAACGCAGCGTGCCGCCAGCCCAGACATCCCCCACCCCCGGGGTACCGCAGACCGCGGCCCCCTCCCCCACGCTGGAAGCAACAACGACATGACCCCCCATCCCCAAACCATTGCCGTCATCGGCGGAACCGGCGCCGAAGGCAGCGGCCTCGCGCTGCGGCTGGCCCATGCAGGCCACCGCGTCATCATCGGCTCGCGTGACGCAGCCAAGTCAGCCCAGGTTTGCGCCGAGCTCGCGGCGCTGTCGCCCGGCGCGAAGCTCGAAGGCGCAAGCAACCGCGACGCTACGGCTGCGGCGCAAGTGGCCATCCTCACCGTGCCGCACGCGGTGCAACAGGCCACCGCCCTCGACCTGCGGGAACAGCTCGCCGGCAAGATCCTGATCGACGCCACCGTGCCGCTGGTGCCACCCAAAGTCGCCCGGGTGCAACTGCCCGAGGGCGGCTCGGCGGTCGCCGCGCTGCAAAAGCTGCTTGGCGAAACGGTGAAGGTGGTGGCTGCTTTCCAGAACGTGTCGGCCCATCACCTGCGCGACCTCACCCACTCGGTCGACTGCGATGTGCTGGTGTGCGGCGACGACATCCCCGCGCGCGAGACGGTCATCGGCCTGGTGCGTGATGTCGGGCTGCGCGGCGTGCACGCGGGTCCAATTGCCAACGCCGCCGCTGCCGAGGCGCTCACCTCGGTGCTGATTGCCATCAACATCCGCTACAAAGTCCCGGGAACCGGCATTCGCATCACCGGGCTGCCCAGCGAGTAATCGGGGTGCAGGTCCTGCCCGTTTGACCCCACCCCCATGATCCGCCCGCGATGACCCGCCCGCGATGAGCTCTCCGCAATTGCGCCTCTTCGCCCTGCCCGGCCTGCCGGAGGTGCGCCCTGGCGACGACCTGGGCGCGCTGATCGAAGTGGGCCTGTCTGCAGTTGGAGAGACGCTGCAGACGGGCGACGTGGTGGTGATCGCGCAAAAAATCGTCTCCAAGGCCGAAGGCCGGCTGGTGGCACTCGACTCGGTGCAGCCCTCGGCGCGCGCCAGCGAGCTGGCCGCACAGGCCGACAAAGACCCGCGGCTGGTGGAGTTGATCCTGCAAGAGTCGAACGAGGTGCTGCGTTGCCGCCCGGGCGTGATCGTCGTCGAGCACCGCCTGGGCTTTGTCATGGCCAATGCGGGCATCGACCAGTCGAATGTGCAGCAGGCGGGCGCGGGCACTGCGCTGCTGCTGCCGCTGGACCCGGACGCCTCTTGCAAGCGGATTCGCGCCGCGCTGCATGCAGCCACTGGCGCCGAGGTGGCGGTGCTGGTGATCGACAGCCATGGTCGCGCCTGGCGCCAGGGCACCGTCGGCGTCACCATTGGCGCCGCCGGAATGCCCGCGCTGCTGGATTTGCGTGGCCGACCAGACCGCCACGGGCGCACCCTGCGGGTCACGGAGGTGGGGCAAGCCGATGAAGTCGCCGCTGCCGCCTCGCTCCTGATGGGGCAGGCCGACGAAGGCACACCGGTGGTGGTGGTGCGCGGCGTACCGCAGATGGCAGGCCTCCCCTGGGGGGCTGGCACCGGCAAGGCGCGGGACCTGGTGCGTCCGCGCGAGATGGACATGTTCCGATGAAGCGCCGCGAGGAGAGCGCCGCATGATCATCGCGCTCGCGGGTGGCGTGGGCGGTGCCAAGCTTGTCCACGGTCTTGCACAAAAGCTGCCGACCGAGCGGCTGCTGGCCGTGGTCAACACCGGGGACGACTTCACCCACGTCGGGCTACCGGTTTGCCCCGACCTCGACACCGTGATGTACACCCTGGCGGGCCTGGCCAATCCCGAAACCGGCTGGGGCATCGCCGGCGAGACCTGGCGCTTCATGGATTCGCTGGGACGCCTGGGTGGCGAGACCTGGTTCCGCTTGGGCGACCAGGACCTGGCGACCCATGTGCGGCGCAAGGGCCTGCTGGGTGCGGGTCTCAGCCTATCGGCGGCCACACGTGAGCTCGCCAGCGCCCTGGGCGTGAAGCACCGCCTGGTACCTGCAACCGACGACCCGCTGCGCACCCGCGTCACGACCGATGCGGGCGAGATCGACTTTCAGGATTACTTTGTTCGGCAGCAGTGCCGGCCGACGCTGCGCGGCCTGCGCTTCGAGGGCGCCGCGCAGGCGCGCCCCTCACCCGCCTTCGTAGAGGCGCTGGCGGACCCGGCGCTGGAGGCGGTAGTGATCTGCCCGTCCAACCCGTACCTAAGCATCGACCCGGTGCTCGCGATCGGCGGGGTGCGCGAAGCCCTGGCGTCGATCGCGGCGCCCGTGATCGCGGTCTCGCCCATCGTCGGTGGGCAGGCCATCAAGGGGCCGGCGGCCAAGATCATGCGCGAGTTGGGGCGCGAGCCTAGCGCGCTGGAAGTGGCGCGGCACTACCGCGGCCTGATCGATGGCTTTGTCATCGACTCCGCAGACGCTGGCGCAGCAGACGCTATCGCGGCTCTGGGCATGACCCCCCATGTCACCGGCACGGTGATGAAGAGCGATGCCGACCGCGCCGGCCTGGCTGGCGAGGTGATCGCCCTGGCCGCTAGGCTGCAGCAAGCAGCGGCGCAGGGCAGCAGCCCCCGGCGGAGGGCAGCATGACGCCCTGGCTGGTCCTGCCGGTCAAATCCCTCGCAGACGGCAAGAGCCGGCTGGCGCCGCACCTTACGCCCGATGCACGCCGGGCCCTGAACACCCGGTTGCTCGAACGCTCGCTGGCACTGGCTACCGGCTTTGCTGGCCCACACCGAACCCTGGTAGTGAGCCACTGCGAGGAGGTGCTTGCCCGCGCCAGCGCCGCGGGCGCATACGCCCTGCGCGAACCGCACCCCGGCCTGAATGAGGGCCTTTCGCATGCGTGCGAACTCCTGGGTCGGCGGGAGGGCGAGCGGCTGATCGTGCTGGCCTGTGACCTGCCGCTGGCCTCGTCAGACGATCTGGCGGCACTCGCGGCACCCGACGGCGTCGTCCTGGCCACCGATCGCGCCGGCACCGGCACCAACGCGCTCTCACTGCCCTGCGGCCTGGCGTTCCGATTCCGCTACGGCGTGAACAGCCGGCAGTTGCATGCCGACGAGGCCAGCCGCCTGGCCACACCCTGCCATGAGGTGCAGCGGCCGGGTCTGGCTTTTGACCTGGACACCGCCCAGGATTGGCGGGAGTGGGTCGAGACTTTTGGACCGCAGCCCTGGGTCGCTCAGGGTCTGGTGAACCTGGCCTGATAAACCCGGCCTGAGGAGACGCAGATGCAAGCCGCTTGGTACGAGCAGACCGGCCCGGCCCGCGAGGTGCTGCAAGTCGGAGAGCTCCCGACACCCACACCCGGCCCTGGCGAGGTACGGGTGCGTGTGCACTGGTCAGGGGTGAACCCCACCGATGTACGGCGTCGCGCCGGCGGCAGCGGCCCGATTCCCTTTGCTCGCGTGGTACCACACATGGACGGCAGTGGCGTGGTCGACGCGGTGGGAACCGGCGTGGACGCGAGCCGTGTGGGTGAATCGGTCTGGCTGCACCGGGCTGCGTGGAAGCGACCAGGGGGCACCTGCGCTGAGTACTGTGTCGTACCCCATACCCACGCAGTGGCGCTGCCCTCCGGCATTGACCTGCGGGCCGGCGCCACCCTGGGCGTACCAGCGCTCACCGCGCACCGCGCGGTGTTCGGCTTTGGTGACGTGCGCGGACGCACGGTGCTGGTGACCGGTGGCGCCGGGGCGGTCGGTTTTTATGCCATCCAGCTGGCGCGCTGGGGCGGCGCGCGGGTGATCGCCACTGCCAGCGACGTGGCTAAACAGGCCGAGGCGCTGCGCGCCGGGGCCGAGGCAGTGATCAACTACCGGCGCGAGGACGTGGCCCAGAAGGTGCGCGCGCTGACTGCAGGCGCCGGTGTCGACCACCTGGTGGAGGTGGACTTCGGTGGCAACCTGGCGGCGACGACCGAGCTGATGAAGCCCTACGGCACGATCGCCGCCTATGCATCGATGGGCGACCGGACGCCGGCCCTGCCCTTCTACCCCATGCAGGCGCGCGCGCTCTCACTGATGATCATCGCCCTGTTCGACCTGCCGGCGCCCTTGCAGGCCACGGCCTCGGCCGAGGTGAGTCAGTGGCTGAAGGAAGGTGCGCCACGCTTTCCGGCGATCCGTGAGTACAGCCTGGCAGATGTGGCCGAGGCCCATGAGGCCGTCGACCAGGCAAGCCCGGCCAGGGCTTTGCTGCGCTTGGCACCTTAGAAAGTATCGACAACCCGACCCCACCGACACGAGGCATCCCCATGACCGAACCTGAACTCACAGCGGCCCTGCGGCGGCTGATCGACAAGGACGAGATCCGCGACGCAATCTGCCGCTACGCCCGAGGCGTCGACCGCGGCGATTGGGATCTGGTGCGCACCGGCTACCACCCGGACGCCTACGATGCCCATGGCGATTACCGAGGCGGTATCGACGGCTTCATCGAATGGCTGGACGAGCGCTTCGCCGGTGTCGACAACTCGATGCACTTCCTCGGCCAGAGCCTGATCGAGTTCAAAGGCCCCGACCTGGCCCTGGTCGAGACCTACTTCGTCAGCCGCCGGCTGGTGCCCCCGACCGGCGACGCGGCAGCAGCCGCAGGTCCCTCGGACGCGATGGTGCGCGAGGGCTGGGGGCGCTATGTGGACCGCTTCGAGCGGCGCGAGGGCCAATGGCGGGTGGCGCACCGCACCGTGGTTCTGGAGGCGCTGTCCAGCGCGCTGGCGCTGGGCGGCAAGCGCAACGCCACAGGCAGCTGGGGCCACCGCGACAGAAACGACCGGCTCTACGCGCTGCAGGCCGAGATGGCGCCGCGGGACGGTGCCTGATCGGGCCGCAGGCCCAAGCTTGACCCCACCCCCAACAAGACCCCGATCCAAAGACACACAGAGGCTCCGCCATGACCGTCCCTCACAACCCCCACGACAACGCCGAGTCGCTGGACTGCCCACCGCTGGAGCAGGCCACGGTCGATTTCGTCCAGCGATTTGACGCCACGCAGATCGACAGCGGTGTGCGCGCGGCGGTCAGCCGGGTGATGCGCGACCAGTTGGCCGTGCAGATCGGCTGCTCGCAGCTGCCCTGGTCCAAGCAAGTTCTCACCTACGCCAGCGCCAATGCGGCGCCAGGCCGCAGCCTGGTCACCGCCAGCGCGCTGCGCCTCAATGCGGCAGATGCGGCTTTTGTCAATTCGACCTACGCCAGCGGCTTCGAGTACGACGACACGCACCTAGGCAGCAACAGCCACCCGGCCTGCTGCGTGGTGCCCGCGGCGCTCGCCATTGGCCAGGAGCAAGGTGCCACGCTGGAAGACATCCTGCCGGCCCTGGTAGCGGGCTATGAGGTCTACACCCGCATTGGCATGCTTGCCGCGCCCGAGTTGGTCAAAAGCGGCTTTCAGCCGCATCCGGTGCTCTCGGTATTTGGCGGCGCTGCGGTGGCAGCCAAGCTGCGCGGTCTCAGCGCCGCGCAAACGCTCCATGCACTGGGCAGCTCTCTGAGTTTTGCCGCCGGCACGCTCGAGCCTACCTCCACCGGCGGCTCGATCAAGCGATCGCAATCAGGGATCGGGGTGCGCGGGGGCATGGTGGCAGCCGAGCTCGCACGGGCCGGCGTCACCGGGCCGCGAGCCTTTCTCACCGGGCACAAGGGCTTTTACGCCACCTTCGTCAAACGGGGTCCGGGCGAGTCCCCCGAGCGGGTCTTCGCGCCTGGGCAGCCGCTGCAAATTCATCAGGTCTGGCTCAAGGCCTACTGCTGCTGTGGCTGCATTCACCCCTATCTGGATGCCATCGCGCCCTTTGTCCATCGCCTCGATGAGATCGAGCGGGTGTCAGTGCGGGCGCAGACCTCCAGCTACTTGCTGGCGTGCTCCAACGCCAACACCTTCAATCCGGGGAACATCGAGGACGTTCAGTTCAGCCTGCCGGTGCAACTCGCTTTCGCGATGCTCGGGCTGGGCAACGACTACCGCAGCCACATGGCCTACATGGACGGCACGCTCGACATGGACCGAGTGCGCACGGTGATGCAGCGCATCGACGTGGTCAAGGCGCCCGAACTCGACGCGCAGCATCCCGGCAAGTTCGTCGCCGACATCACCGTCCACCTGCGTGGCGGCGAGTCACACCAGGTGCTGGTCGATACACCGCTGGGGACACCGGGCAACCCGCTTTCCGAGGCCCAGCAAGACGCCAAGTTCATGGCGCTCACCACTGGCGTGCTAAGTCAAGCACGCGCCGATAAATTACTCCACACGCTGCGCGAGTTCGACACCCGGCTGCGCGTCGAGGACCTGCTGGCGATGTGCGCACCATGAGCCTCTTACCGGCGGCAGCTGGTCTGCTTCCGGGCAGTCTCTGCATAATGCATAGTTAGTCTGAACCGACTTCTGGTTCGGCTTCATTCGCCCTTATTCGCCCTCATCCGCTTTTTTCGCAGGGGATCCGGATGCTCAAGTTCTATTACTCGCTGGCGCCCAATCCGCGCAAGGTGTCGCTGTTTCTGGAGGAGGCTGGCCTGCCTTTCGAGGCGATTCCGGTCGACACGCGAAAGGGCGAGCAACACCTGCCTGCCTTCACCGCTCTCAACCCCAACGCCAAGGTGCCGGTGATCGTCGACAGCGACGGCACCATCGTGTTCGACAGCAGCGCCATCCTCTTGTACCTGGCTGAAAAAACAGGCCGCTTTCTGCCGGCACCTGCGGCACGCGGCGACCTGCTGTCCTGGCTTTTGTTCACCGCCTCGGGTATCGGGCCCTACACCGGCCAGGCGGTCCACTTCAAACGCTATTCGCCAGAGACCCTGCCCTATGCGGTGCAGCGCTATGAGTTCGAGGCCTGGCGCCACTGGCGCATTCTTGACCAGCGCTTGGCCGACCGTGCCTGGATGGTGGGAGACAACTACAGCATCGTCGACATGGCGGTATGGGGTTGGGGCAAGTCGGCGACAAGCGCTCTGGGTGAAGACGCCTGGGCGCAGCTGCCCCACCTCAAGCGACTGCTGGACACCATCGACGCGCGGCCCGCATCGCAGCGTGCGCTGGCGATCAAGGACCGCTACCAATTCAAGACCGACCTGGACGACCAGGCCCGCAAGGCCATGTTCCCGCACCTCAAGCAGCCTTGAGGCTGCGCTAGGAAAGAAGGACCTCCTATGACCACCCTGACCGAGCAACTGGCGCAATTCGCCGCCCGCACCACCTTCGACACCCTGCCCACCCAGGTGGTACGCGAGTGCAAGCGCGACATCCTCGACGCAATCGGCTGTGCGCTCGCCTCCAAGGGCCAGCCCAAGTCCGACAAGGGCATCGCGGCCGGATTTCGTATCGGCGGCACCGGCGGAGAAGCGACCGTGATCGGCACCGGGCGGCGCTCCTCGGTCTTTGGCGCAGCATTTGCCAACGGCGAAATGATCAACACCCTGGATGCGGACACGGTGATGCCGCCCGGCCATGTGAGCCCCTATGTGCTGCCTGGCGCCTTCGCCACTGCCGAGTCGTTGGGCCGCAGCGGCAAGGAGATGATTGCCGCCACTGCGGTGTCGCATGAGATGTCGGTGCGCTTCGGCCTGGTGATGGACCAAACGCGCGACCATCAGGATGGCAAGGTGACCACCGCGCCCGTGCTGGGCTACAGCGCTACGATCTTCGGTGCCGCCGCATCGGCGGCCAAGCTCAAGGGCCTGCCGGCGGAGACCATCGCCAACGCCCTCGGCCTGGCCGCAGCGATCACACCGGTCAACGCCCACGGCGCCTGGCTGCGGCACTCGCCGCCCTCGACCATCAAATACCTGCTGGCTGGCGCCCTGGCGCAGTCGGCGCTCACCGCCGCCGAAATGGCCGAACTGGGACACCGAGGCGACCTGCAAATGCTCGACGATGTCGAGTTCGGCTACCCGCGCTTCATCGGCACCAAGCGCTGGGACGCCCAGGGCCTGGTGGCGGGCCTGGGCAGCGACTGGCGCTTTCCCTCGCGCCAGTTGTTCAAGCCCTATCCGCACTGCCGTGTGATGCATGCGCCGCTGGACATCGTGATCGACCTGATCCACCGGCACGACATCCGCGTCGAGGAAATCGAATCGATCACTGCCTGGGGCGAGGCCTGGGCCTATGTGCTGCCCTCCTTCACCTTCGAGACAATCTCCCGGGTGGAGGACGCGCAGTTCAGCTTCACCCACGGCCTGGCGGTTGCAGCCCACCGGGTGCCGGCCGGCCCGCGCTGGCAAGACCCGAAGGTGGTGTTCGACCCCTCGGTGATGGCCCTGCGGGACAAGGTGCGGCTGGAAGTGCATCCGGACGCGGTCGGCGCGATGGAGGGCAACGCCTCCAGCCGCCCCTCTCGGGTGACGATCCGCGCACGCGGCCAGGACTTCACCGGGGACCGCCAGTTCCCCAAGGGCACGCCCTCGCCGGACCCCACCACTTACATGAGCGACGAGGAGCTGGTGGCCAAATTCCGCGCCTTTACCGACGGCCTGGTGACAACCGCCACCGCCGACCAGGTGATTGATTCCGTGTTCTCGCTCGAGACGGTACCCAACTTCGCATCGGTGATGCGCGCACTGGTCTGGACTGGCCAGGGCGCTGCGGCATGACGCTGGACGCGACCACCGAGCGCAGGCTGCTACAGCTGCTCGATGAGCGGGACATCCGCGATGTGCTCACCCGCTATTGCCGCGGGGTGGACCGTTGCGATACCGATTTGATTGCAAGCTGCTACCACCCGGACGCGGTCGACGACCACGGCACCTGGCGTGCCTGGGGCCGTGATGCTGGGGAAACCATCGTCCAGAAGGTGCGCCCTGGCAAAGACGTCGCGATGCACTTCATGGGCAATGTGCATATTGAGGTAGAGGGTGACACCGGCTTCGCCGAGTCCTACCTGATGGCGTATCGCACATTCCAGCGCGATGGGCAGGACTACACCCGGGTTCGGGCGCTGCGCTTCGTGGACCGGTTCACACGCAGAGACGGGCAGTGGCGCATTGCGGAGCGGGTGGTCGCCGACGACTGGCACCGGGTCGACCGGGTCGAGGAAACCATGGCCGAGGCCGGCCAGTTTCGTATGGGCCGCAAGGACCGGGAGGACCCGGTATACGCGATTCGCCGCGGGCCGCTGGCACGCATCCCACAGCAACAGGGTGGTACAAGCAGCTGAACGTGCAATCCAACTAGCCGCTGGCCAGGGCCAACAAACGCCTCCACTTGACCTGCTCGCCCGCCATCGAGGCCTGGAAGGCCTTGTGGTCCATGATGTCCAGGTCCATGCCCTGCTTGACCGCAAACTCCTTGTACTCCGGGGTGCGCGCGATCTGCAGTGTCTCGTCAGAGAGCATCTGGATGATAGGCGCGGGCAGCCCCGCTGGGCCGATCAGGCCCATCCAGGAGGACAGGTCCATTCCAGCGGCGCCCACTTCCTGCGCGGTGGGCACATCCGGTAACGTCTCCCAACGGGTACGGCTGCTCACCGCCAGGGCACGCAGTCGACCGGCCTTGATCAGGGGCAGCACGCCGGCGCCCCCTTGCCAGGTGTAGGCCACCTGGCCGCCCACGGTGTCGGTGACCGCCTGGGTATTGCTCTTGTAGGGAACATGCTGAGCCCGGGTTTGCATCAGGTCGTTGAACATCAGGGTGCATAGATGCGAGGTGCTGCCATTGCCACCGGTACCGTAGGTGACTTCCCCCGGCTTGGCCTTCATCGCGGCGATCAGGTCCTTGGCCGTCTTGTATGGGGACTCGGCGGGTACCGCCAGCGCCAAAGAACCGCTGCTCACCTTGGCGATTGCCACGAATTCCTTGACCGGGTCATAGGTCAGGCCCGAGTCGGGCAGCAATCGAGTGGTGAAATGAGTGGTGCCGCCAAACAGCAGCGAATAGCCATCTGCCGGCGACTTGGCGATGATGTCGCTGCCGATGCCACCACCCGCGCCCGCGCGGTTGTCGATCACGAAGGTGGCCTTGAGGCGGCGTGAGAGTTGGTCCGCGATATAGCGGCCGTTCGCGTCGATGGTGCTGCCTGGGGCCGAGGGGAGAATGAGCTTGACCGGCTTGGCCGGGTATTGCTGCGCCATGGCAGGCCAGGCGCTGGCCACACAAGCGGCCGCGCCAGCTTGCAGCAGGGTTCTTCTTTGGAAGTTCATGTCTTGTCTCCAGGTTCGGACGGGAGTCGAGCGCTCCCGATAGACAGAGCATCACCTCCGCCACCTGCGCGGGTCAATGAGCCAGCAGACTTTGATCCGTACTCTGGAATTGGGTGAAAGGCGCGCGAGGTGGGCGACCCGTCCGGCCCATCCCCTAGCGCCCGCTGACCAGCCCGCGTCCGATCACCTGAGCCTGAATCTCCGCCGCGCCCTCGAAGATGTTGAGAATGCGCGCATCGCAGAGCACACGGCTGATTTCGTACTCGAGCGCGTAGCCATTGCCGCCATGGATTTGCAAGGCGTTGTCGGCATTGGCCCAGGCCAGCCGCGCCGCCAGGAGCTTGGCCATGCCGGCCTCGACGTCGCATCGGCGCCCCTTGTCCTTCTCCTCGGCGGCAAAGTAGGTCAGCTCGCGCACCAGCGCCAGTTCGGCCACCATCAAGGCCAACTTGTCGGCGACACGGGGAAAGTCGATGATCGGTGCGCCAAACTGCTTACGGTCGTTGGCGTAACGCCAACCCAGGTCAAAGGCGCGGCCAGCGACGCCCACCGCCCGGGCGGCGGTCTGGATGCGGGCCGCCTCGAAGGTCTGCATCAACTGGCGAAATCCTTGGCCCCGCACGCCGCCGAGTACCGCTTCGGAACCGACTTCGAAGCCGTCAAAGGCAATGTCGTACTCGCGCATGCCGCGGTAACCCAGCACCTCGATCTCGCCGCCGGCCATGCCGGTGGCGGGGAAAGGGTTCTCGCGTGTGCCGCGTGGCTTGGGCGCCAGGAACATGCTCAGGCCATTGTGGTCGGTGGTGCCCGGCTCGGTACGGGCCAACAGCGTCATCAGGTCGCTGCGCGAGGCATGGGTGATCCAGGTCTTGTTGCCGTCGATACGCCAACCGCTGTTCGTCGGGGTGGCGCGGGTGCGCAGCGACCCCAGGTCGGAACCTGTGTCGGGCTCGGTGAAGACCGCGGTGGGCAACACCTCGCCAGTGGCGATCTTGGGCAGCCAGTGGGCCTGCTGATCGGGCGTGCCACCGCACAAAATGAGTTCGGCCGCAATCTCCGAGCGGGTGCCCAGGGAGCCCGCCGCAATCCAGCCCCGGCTCAATTCCTCGGTCACGATGCACATCGCCCGCTTGCCCAAGCCCAGGCCGTTGTGGTCGCCCGAGATGCTCACGCCGAACACGCCGAGCTCGCCCAGTTGCGACACCAGGGCGTCCGGAATCAGGTCGTCGGCCAGGTGCCAGGCGTGCGCGTGCGGGGTGATCTCTCTTTCGGTGAAGCGGCGGAACTGGTCGCGAATGAGGTCCAGGTCCTCGTCGAAGGAGGTCTCGCTGATCGGGCGGTCGGCGCGCAGGTGGTCGATCAGCGCGCGGCGCGTGTCGGGCGCAGCGGACCGTGCCATCAAGGCAGCGACCGCAGGCTCCGTGGCCAGAGCGGCAGCGGCAGCGGCACCGGCCAGGCCCAGTTCCGCCGGCCGGAAGATCTCGGTCTGCGACATCGGGATGCCGCTCGTGAGCTGCGCGAGGTACTCGCCCGCTCCCAGCGTCAACACCAGTTCTTCCCCCTGCTGCAAGCGGCCCTGGGCCGCGAGGCGCTCACCCCAGCTGGCGGCACTGGCGATGGCTTCGACCGTGGTGGCCACCCAGGCCAGGCCATGGAGCGCGCGCTGGTGCGCCTGCAGCAAAGCGGGCTGCGGCTTTCCACCCGCGGTGCAGCGCTCCGTGACCACCCGCCGGGTTTCGGCCAGGTAGGCGCGGGCAGCCGCGGCGGCGGCCTTGAGTTGCTGGGTCAATGGGGAGGACGCGCTCACAGGAAAGCCCTTCAGGCGATGAGACCCGCGTCGTGCAGTTGGCCGATGCGGGTGGGGGACAAGGAGAGAACTTCAGCCAGCACCTGGTCGGTGTGCTCGCCCAGGTGCGGCGCACGCTGTACCGGCACCCGCGGCGTGCCGTGGAAGCTGGCGGCGGCCCCAGGCGCGGGGTAGCTCAGGCCGCTGGGATGCCCCAGCGTCTCGAACAAGGGCGCAGCCAGCGCCAGGCGCGGGTCGGTATCCAGCGCAGTGCGCAGGGTCTGGTAACTGGACCACAGCACGCTGCCGGCCTCGAAGCGCTCGCGCGCCTGCGCCAGGCTCAGCGCCCCGATGGCTTTTTCGAACAGTGGGAACAGCGCCTGCCGGTGGGTGAAGCGATGCCCCTCCTCGGTGAAGTCGGCATCGAGCTGTGACGCGAGGGCAGCCACCGGCGCCTGCAGGTCCAGCGACTTGACCAGGCCGCTCCACTGGCGGGCGGTGATGGCCACCACCATCACCCGCTGGCCGTCGGCGGTGGCGAAGTCACGGCCGAAAGCGCCAAAGAGCGCGTTGCCATAGCGGGGACGGTCGCCCGTGGTCAGGGCCTCGGCTAACTGGCCGGTGTGGCCCAGGCAGGTCAGGGCGATGTCGGACAGGGGCACGGTCACCTCCTGGCCTTGGCCGGTACGCAGACGGTGCCGCTCGGCGGCCATGACGGCGAAGGCGGCGTAGGCACCGGTCACCAGGTCCCAGGCAGGCACCACATGGTTGACGGGCTCCTCGCCATTGCGTTCCGAGCCAGTGATCCAGGGCATGCCCAGGGCGGCATTGACCGTGTAGTCCACCGCCGGCGCGCCATCACGCCAGCCGAGGACGCGGGCGGTGATCAGGTCCGGCCGGTGGGCTGCAAGCGCTTCATGCGATAAGAAGCCCTGCTGCGGGTAGTTGGTCACGAACAAGCCTGCGCCCGCACCAGGAGCGGTGATCAGGTCGACCGCGAGTTGGCGTCCTTCTGGCCGGCCCATGTCGATGGCGACAGAACGCTTGCCTTTTTGCAGACCTTCCCAATACAGGCTACGACCGTCGGCCGAGACTGGCCAGCGGTTGAAATCCATGCCGCCACCGATCGGGTCGATACGAATGACCTGGGCGCCCAGTTGGGCCAGGTGCAGCGCGCAGGACGGGCCGGCAATGAAGGACGCGCATTCGACGACCCGCAGGTCGGACAGAAAAGGGTACATGGCGGGTCAGCCGAAATTGGGCTTGCGTCGCTCGCGGTGGGACGCCAGGCCTTCCTTGACCTCCGGCCCGGTGAAGCCCAGGAACTCCAGCGCCAGCGAGGCATCGAAGATAGGCCACTGCGACCGGTACCAGTTGTTGAGGGAGTACTTGGTGAGGGAGATCGCCTCCTGCGCGCCCTCGGCCAGATCACGTGCATGCTGGCGCGCCACTTCCAGAAGCTGCTCGTCATCGACACACAGCGACACCAGGCCAATGCGCTCAGCCTCCTCGCCGGACAGATGTTTGCACGTCATGAGGTAGTACTTGGCCTTGGCCATGCCGCACAGCAGCGGCCACACCATGGAAGCATGATCGCCAGCGCACACGCCCAGGCGGGTATGACCGTCGACGATCTTGGCGGTCTTGGCGGCAATCGAGATGTCGGCGAGCATGCCCACGATCAGACCTGCGCCCACGGCGGGGCCGTGGATGGCGGAGATGATCGGCTTGCGGCAATCAATCATGTTGCGAACCAGATCGCGGGTTTCGCGCCAGATCCGCATGCTTACCGCGTGGCTGGCAATCTGCGCGTCGATCATCTCGAAGCTGCCGCCGGCGGAAAAGGCACGGCCAGCCCCGCGCACCAGCAGCACGCGGGTCTCGGGGTCTTTGTCGACCACAT
>JACCDP010519187.1_pt1 | contig 25995 bp, 23 predicted proteins | sample 7445841 | NCBI WGS metagenome assembly JACCDP01 (sample SAMN15323441, study PRJNA562643) | freshwater metagenome | isolation source: river surface water | place: USA:Blue River Watershed | collected 2017-08-17 | reverse complement strand
TTGTAACAGGGGGAGACAACAATCCAGGAAATCCAGCCAGTGTATTATGGTTTTCGGACCGTATGATTATTTCGTCCATTGACAAGGGAGTCATGTTTCCCATTAACCGTATACGGTTCCCAGAAGGAGTCAATTCAAAGCGTAAGATTGTGTTGCACGGACGTGATGACCCAGCGGTAACGGAAACAGATGATTCAGTTACTGCAATTGGTCGTGATGCAGATGGGTATGTCAATTTCCAAGTTGACAGTTATACAGGAGGATTCAAATATGCAAATTACAATCAATCTGGAAATGGATCGGTGGAAGTCATGCGGATTGTGGGTGGTGCAAATGTGCCAAGTGATGGAAAGGTTGGTATTGCCAATAATAACCCCACCTACAATTTGGATGTCGGCGGAACCATCCGTGCAACGTCCGCTGCGTATTTGGCAACAACGGGTGGTACCGTGGGTATTGGAACCACCAGTGCAGGGTATACATTAACCGTCGCATCCGGTGCCAATCAAGGAATCATGGCGTCAAATACTGCCGGCGATGCACGAATTTTCCTGCAAGGAGCCTCGGGTACAAATTACACAGAACTCAAGCGTGGAACCGGAACCAATGGAGATTTTGTCTTGAACAATAATGGTACAGGCTCCATCATTTTGAATCCTGGATCAACGACTTCATATTCCTCATCCTTGACCATTCGTAATAATGGAAATGTAGGAATTGGTCTCGGAACCGCAGCGTCCGCAACCGCTCTTATGATTGTACGTGATGCAATTTCATCGGTATCTTCCACCGGTGGTGTCTATGGAGATTTTGGAAACAATGGTCAACTCTTTATTGCTACTGCAACCAATACGGAAAAACGTTTGGCACTTGGGTACAGTCAATTGGACGATGCAGGAATTCTTCAAGCGGTTCACTCGGGTATAATTGTAAAACCCTTATCCTTGAATCCATCGGGTGGAAATGTGGGAATTGGTACCACAAACCCATTGACTACCCTCGATGTGAATGGAGTCATTGGAATTCGAGGGGGTGCATCACCATCGAATGCAGGTTCCAATGGGTCCAATACGTATATTACATTTGCAGCCAATGGTACAAATACCGATTGGGTCAATTTACGACAAATTGGAGGGGATAACCAAATCACGCTATGTTATGATTTCAACGATGATGTTGCCGATACACGGTTTGTCTTGCGTAACCTTCCGAGTGCAACAGGAGGGGCACCATGGGAAGTACTACGTGTAGACAATGATTCCTCAACAGGGTCAAATGGAACATTACAGGTCACCCAATTTAGTAATGCGACCCCCATTCAAGTTCCAGCCTTGAGTTTACGAAATGCCGCATCGAGTCATCAAATCAACTTTTATCCGAATGCACGCACGGGTGATTATAACTCGATTGTACGATCGAACGATAAATCCATTATCTTTCACAATGGGACACAAAACACAGGAAACCTTGTAATTGCCCCATGGTCGGCAGCGGGTGTCACGAGTGGCCTTCGTATGAATACATCAGGACGAGTTGCACTTGGAACTGCAAACCCATCCGCTGAATTAACGGTTGCGGACGATTCGGCGTTTGCTGTCAAAAGTACCAGTGGACGAAATTGGGGTGAAGGAGACAATCCATCTCAATTGTTCTTATGTGGAGCTACAAATACCAACAAACGTCTTGCCGTCGGATACAATACGGTCACGGATGCGGGTGCGATTCAGGCACTCGACTTTACTGCGGGTTATAAAAACTTACTACTCAATCCTGTACTTGGGAATGTGGGTGTGAATAGCGTATCACCCGCATATACATTGGATGTCAGTGGATCGTTTCGTACTACAAGTAGTACGTGGCTCGGTTCTTCAACTGCACCAGTATTAATTGGTTATGATAACAACCCATATATGATCCTTGGTCGTGGACGAACCGATGCAAACAATGGTGCCTATATTGACCTTCAAGTGCGTAATGGGGGAAATTTTACAGACTCTCGTATCGCTCGTAGTTCAGGAACCAATGGAAATATGGATATTCTCAATTATGGAACCGGTTTACTTGGATTTGGCACCAATGGAAATTCAGGGCGGATGGTGATTGATAGTACAGGAAATGTAGGAATTGGAACGGCAACTCCAGTAAAACCATTACATATTACAAGTGCAGCCGCAAATGGTATATTATATGAAGGTGGTGGTGCAAGTGATGCTAATGCAAATACAACCCTTGATAATTATTCAAGTGCATATTTAATTGGCGGTTCATATTTTGGAGGATTTTATATATATTGGAAAAATAATAGTACAAAATATCGTAGCATATTATCAGGCACAACAGGTTTTTTCACAGGCCAACACATGAATTATAGTGATGAAAGTATAAACGCAAAAGACCATGAAGGCTTGATTGTCATTTCTTCTGGAAAATATAAAACATATCAAACACCAAATGGTGTATTGGAAAATAATATTGATATCAACGAATCATTGCCGATTGTAAAATTATCATCAAAAATAAAGGAGAAGACCGTATTTGGTGTTGTGACATCGTATGCAAATGACAATCCAGCAACAAAAGATGGTGTATTAGTACGTGATTACGAAAATTACGATTATGAACGTTCCTTATATGGTCGTCTTCGTATTAATTCCGTAGGAGAAGGTGCCATTTGGGTCACAAATATTAATGGAAATTTACAAAACGGTGATTATATTACAACATGTGCAATTCCAGGATATGGTGCATTACAAGACGACGACCTTTTGCATAATTACACGGTTGCCAAAATAACATGTGACTGTGATTTCAATAAATTACCTTCATGGATAAAAACACGGAATGTATCATATAATGGTCAAACATATAAAGCTGCATTTGTGGGTTGTACATACCATTGTGGTTAAATAATTTCCAACCCCTTCAATCATATTTTCTTTGAATCAAAATCAATACATGTTTCAAAGAAGATATATAAACCCATTTCATAAATAGGTATAGATGAGTTCGGTCCCTTTAGTACCACGGCAGTATGCACCGTACGTTTCGGACGACGAAGCATCCGAGACATCCTCGGTGGTAAGTGATACTTCCGAAGATTCATATTACAGTGATACAGCTTCTGAAGAAACGGCCAAAACCCAAACTCCGAAAAACGAGACCCAGACCCTTCCCAATTACGCCTATTTTGCCCAGCAGTTAATTTTGAAGGACACCCAAAACCCCTATTACGACGCCATCAAGCAGCAAAATGATTTTGGGCTCAATCGTCTCGCCCCCAATGTGCCCTACGCCCCCTACGACCAAACTCCAGACCCGAAACCGATCGAATATGGAACCACCAAATTTGCCACGCAGCCCCAATCGCAAGCGGCCATTATTGCCATTAATAGTCGTGACCGTGACCGCAGAGCGTATCCACAACCGACCTTTCTAACTCTCCGACTTCCCCGTGTCTATAAAAATATTACTTCATTACGTCTGGAACAATTCAAAATTCTCACATCCTTTTATTATTTTCGCAGTGATAAAAACAATTTATCGATTACGATTTTGGAAAAGGGGCGTACAATCAACAATGTGGTTACCGCCGAAGCCAATAAAATCACCGTCCAAATTCGACCTGGATCCTATGGGATTGATGCTCTTCAAACCGAAGTACAAACCCAATTAAATCGCACTCCCTTATTTTATGACTATGTCAATGGGATTTCCGATTTTGCGAATGGTTTCTTTGCCAACGGAGATTTCGGTCTAAACTTTAATGAACCAGGGGACAATTTTTACGACAATGTATCCGATACCTTTATTCAAAACCCCACAAAAAACCTCATCGTTTCCAAATTCTGGCAAGTGCGATATGCCGGTCGTGCATCGTATACCTTTGACGAAGTGCTGGTGGCTTATTACTATCCACCACTCAAGGAATATGTCCAAGATGAAACGTATACTGGACCTGCTGTGAATCTTGCAGCAGGAATTGGGATCGACCCCAACATTACCACCGTCAATGATGTGCGTGATCGTATCTTATACACATTTCAAGGGATTGACGATCGTGTCATTTTAGCGGTCATTAATGGAAACCGTGTGACTCTGGATAACTATCGTACCGCTCACACCTTTCGTTTTTCCTTGGTCAACAAGTACATTGTCAATCGTGATAATTTCTCGCAACGGGTCTATATTACGACAACGGGCCTCAATACAAGTCTTTCCAATTTATTAACAACCCAATATGTCAAATTTCAAACTCAAGCCATTGCATCCAATGGATATACGAATGAACAATTTGTATCCACCGTGGCCGAAAATGAAAAGTTGCGTGCCGTGTTGCAAGATATGTACGATTATCAACAAACCCAATACCGTGATATATATGCAGTCGGCTACAATACATACAGTTTAAGTTACTATGCCAATCTTGACAATACCATTCTTTTGCGAAACGGGTCGAATGCCATTAATATTCCAGCCAATACGGCCGAGGCCTTTGAATATGCATCCACCTCTGGTTTCGGCACATCGTCCATTAATATTCAAACGGATATTTTAAGTGTGGAGCGTGTGAATCCCACGTATTACTGGCCGCAATTTTCAAATCTGATTGGTAACTCGAATGTATCCTTGTGTTCCTTAAATCTATCGTCGCTCTACACATCCAATGCCTTCCAAAGTCCGTATCGCCAAGCCAATCAAATTATTAATGTGAATCATCCCTACATTATGACTGCCTCCAATTTCAATTCCAATTATCCCTTTATTGATAATAGTGGATACATTTTTACCGACCGTATTAGTGGTTCAGGAAATACCCTTGTCGATATTGAGCCGTCCCGTTATGCCTTGTTCCGCTTTAACAGTCCTGTGCGACAAACCTTGCAAGTGGAAACCTTGCCACGCCCCATTGTATATCGATATCCAGACTACAATACGAGTTCCGCCGTCGGTTCCTTGACGTATAACTCGACCATCAAATCCGTATTTGACATTTCCTATTGTTATTTTGAAGATGCGGATCGTATTATTCCCCCAGTCCGTGCCGAATTAGGATATGAATATTTGTACGACAATTTAAAGTCGTCCTTTGTATCCACAGTCGCCGGTTGGAATTATGATAATGATAATTGGTCTACCTTTTACGAGCAATCGGCATCCTATTGGGGCAGTGCATCACGTTCGTACGATATTAATACGTCGAATCAAGCCTTGTACTATACCTTTTTTACACCGTATTATGCGGATTATCCTCCTGCGTCAGACCAAGATCCGGTCTATCGATACCGTATGAATCTTAATATCGAGTTTTTAACACCCATTGTGAATTCAGATTCTTACCATGCATTCTTGTATCATGATCGTGCCGCCTTCCAAGCCGACGTAAACTTGTCGTATAAATTTCAAGAAAGTCCTTATAACTGGAAATTTTCCACGGTGCTGGATCGTGTATCCAATATTGGAACCATTGAATTTGACACCTATGAAGGACAACAGTATTATGTTTACATTCGTGCGGACAGTCCCAATTATGGTGCCAACAATATACGCATTATTCCATATTTTCCTGAAGATTATGTGGATGATATTCCGTATGTGTACAGCGTGGAACGAAGTTTGTCGACCGTCAATGAATTACTTCCACCCACCGACTACCAAAATTCCATTCTCTACAATTCATCGTACCAAGGCGAAGAGTTTTACTTGTCGACCTATGCGTATGCATCTGTATATGATCCAGCCTTTTTGAAACTTCCTTCGCAGTCCAATTTATGGCCCCCAGATCCGACAAAGTCGCAAGCCACTCGTGGAGTCGATATTAGTAATATACCGATTGGGTACGATGCAAGTGGGGTTTCTTCCGATTATACGGATTACATTCCCTTTCGTATTGCGTCCATTGTATCATTCGATCCATCTGGAACCAACATTGCCATTGATCCAATTAATCGATATCAATTCCAGTCGAATGCACCGTATAATCCCACCCAAGAAACCTTTTTTTACTTCAGCAGTGGTACCTTATTTAATCCCAACGCTGTATTTCGTCCAGGATTGACCAATGTATATCATATTACGTCCACTGTCACAGAAAAACAAGTCAAATTGGTGCATTATTACAGTCCCCAATACATTGCGGAACCGGCCATTAATGCAGCCATCGATAATATTGTGGTGCGTGAACACATTTCCACCACCAGTACACAAATGGCGTATACATCGTCCATTACCAATGGATTTATTAAAGGATATGATTATGACAATTCAGGGGTCTTACAATTGGGGGGTGGACCCATTGGATTTTCGATGATTCCACCGGAAGGAATTTGGGACGTGGAACAGCTCATGTTTCGTAGTGCCATTTGCGACTCGAATTACGATTTGAATCGTCAGTATATTTCGTATATGGGCTTGTATTTGGCCTACGATATTGTAGATTCAAATTACACGGATCTCAAAAAGGAAAATGCGATTACGGTGATGAAATTGTCGACCGCTGTTACGTATGAGCCTTCCAATCAAGATGGGTTTGATAAAAACGGAGGGACATACTATCAATTTGTCAAAGACACATCCTTTGTACCTTTATACAGTAATTTTATTGGTGGGTATACACAACCCCAAGGGTCGATGATTAATCGTACATTGGACATGTATATGTGGATTGCCTTTGATTCAAATGATGTACCCTTTTCGATTAAAGGTCTTTCAGGAAGTGCCATTCCCTACCCCTTTTACAATGATATTTCGAATGGAAACACCTATTTGGATGGAACATATCCCCCCAATAACTTTTATGGTGTGGTCTATCCTTCCACCAACAGTATTCAAAAGATGTACAATTCCACACTCATTACCCCTGAAAACTATGCACCACCTCCAGGCAACGATGGTACCCAATCCCAATATATCTTGTCGCAACCGATTGGTACAAGTGTCATTCCGTATGCCGTCCCCTTTAATTTGTACACATCATCCAATGTCTATTGGCCGTGGGATTTCCAAGAAAATATTACCACCTATATTCCCAATTTTATCAATGCCAATGTCTTTGAACACATCATGTTATCCGATGGCGACTATCACATTTATGATATTGGCAATGCCGAGTCGAATCGTGCCTTTGGAACTGGAAATGAACGCTGGACCATTACTGCGGATGAAGTGTTTGACAAGACCGAAAAAACAAGTTTGGTTGCCGTCACAGGAAACCTTTCCAATTATGTATTTTTAGGATTCAAAGACGTGTCGTCCAATCCTGCAGTAGTGGAAGGAGTTTTCAAATTCTTTAATCCAAATAATGGAGTCTTTTCTACATGGGCAAATTCCAACCCATATTATTTCAACAAGAACCTTTTGATTAATAAATTTACCTATACGAATTCCAATGATTTTGTGGTAAGTGGAAGTATTTATAATTCGGCCCTCAATCGCAAGGAAGGGATTTTGTACTGGTCGTACGATAAGGGTTCCACCATCAACACCTATCAATTTGCAGGAACGCCATCCAATCTGATTCATGGACAAGACCCAGACAATCCAGACATTTATGTCTTACCGCTGGACGCCAGCGGATACAATACAAAATATTACAAACCCACCATTACGACTTCCAATCCAACCTTTCCTGGAACCTTGTATCATATTAGTTCCATGGGAGGATTTGAGCCCTTGGGTTACAGTGACATTATTCTCAACAAGAACGCCGCCTTTGATGAAATTTTGTTGACAACCAATGATCCTCGTGTACGTAATTCCTTTGATATTACCAACAATACCAACTACAATTCGTACATGTACCGTACCAGTAATGTATTTACCCAAGGAACATCCACCATTGCATTGGTCAACAAACTGGGTCGTAACTTTATGAGCGACGAGGAAGACCAAAGTGTGATTATTCAAGCGGTAAATGGTTATAACAACAGTCGTTGGCTCATTACCGAAAGAGGCGGTCCATACATTTGGGGAAATCGAAATAATACGTATGATTTGACCTATCAAGTTGATGCTGCATGGCAAATCTTTTACCCCTTTCAAAAAGTAGTTCTCAAGCAAGTGAATAATGAGTACAATCCGATTACCGATTTGAATTATATTGATTACCCTGAATACCCCCACAGTGCTCTCTTTTATTATGAAAATTACAATTCCATGTGTAATGATATTTTTTATAAATGGGGGTCCGAAAACAATAGTAATTTCAAGGTCGCCAACGTAAATAATGGTGGGTTTTATTTCAACAGTTACTTGTTTAATGTACCGGTGCAAAAAACATCTGGAAGCAATTATCAATACCTTGCAATTCGAAATTATAGCCCCACAGAACGTTCCCAAGTCCTCGTGCGTTTCTTCCTTCCCAATTTGTATGACCATGGCTATGTCACATTTAACGATTTGATTGATGAAATTAGTACGGCAAAGAGTGGTGCCGAAGATAATTTATTTAATCCCACCTATCGTGAAAGTTTATTGCAATTTGATAATGCGTTTAATGCATCCATTACCACCGATATATCAGGACGTTTCTGGGGTGCCGATTTGATTCCAGGATTCAAGGGTTCCAATTTAGACCCCTTTTATGATTATCGCCAATTTGCATCCACCTACAGTGCATATTATACTCGTTATTCCACCACCGCTGCAGTCATTCAAAGTGTGTATGATGCCGCCAACAACGGGGTCAACAACTTTATTGCAACCCAGTTGAGTAACATTTTACCATCGAATGCCCTTTTGCGTCAACGGTTTACGGACCCCTTGACCTTTAGTATTTTATGGAAATCGTCCTTGACGCCGCAATATGTGAATTTGAATCAAGAATGGGGTCTTGGATGGAACTTGGGCTATGCAAAACGAGATACGCCGTACAGTACAGTTGCCCGTGCCGATTCCTTCTACAAGATTTATGAAGACTTTATGTATTTGCGTCTCAATCCAGAGCTCGATATGAATCGGTTTGATTCAGGGTCGCTCGAAAACTTGGAATTGACCCGTGACGCCACGGGACAAGTGAAGAATTATTATGCCAAGATTTTGTTGGGGAACTTTAATTCGTTTAGTCAGTCGTTTGTCGCAAATCCAGTGCAGTTTAATCCTCCCTTACCAAAACTCGAAGTCATTCAAATACAATTGGTCAATACGGTCGGTGTACAAATTGATAATCCAGACTGTGATTGGGATTGTACCGTCAACATTTCGGAACAAAAAAATAATGCCACGGTTGATTCCACAATTCCAAAATTATAATGCCTATAAGAAGGAATGATATCACAGTCGGCACGATTCCCGTTTGAAGATGATAAAACCTTGGACCCGAGTTTAACAAAGATGTGTAGTCCAGGCCATTGGGATCCTACAAAGATTTTTCGGCGTACGGTACCCCTTGGACCCGCACAAGCTCTTCCGACGGATCCCCGCCCTTGGACTCGTATTTGTTTACAATATGTGAATAGTGGACCGTTGGAACAAGCCCCTGCACCCCCATCGGATGTGGTGTTTCCCAATGGTGGACAAATCTACAATCCAGTTCCCTACATTCAAAATATTGACAAGGAAAGTGCATTGGAACGTTTAGGTCGTCCCTTGACCCAAGATTTACCGCAATATTGCAATCCCACCCAATACGTCCCTTCACGCAATGGCACCATGTATCAACAACAATCCTTAATTCCTGGACCCAAGTTTGTCCCGAATGCGATTATGCGTGGTCTCGAATCCCCGCAAGTCTTGCAAAACACGGGGCAATATGCATGCAGTGCACAGGCCATGAAATGTAATACGAATTTTAGCAATGGGCTCTGGAATAATTCGACCAAATTGGAAAAATATAATCAACGTGCACCTCCCTGTGGATCGATGAATGATTATGCCAATGGAACGTATCCAAGTGCCAACAACCTTCCCACTCCTTTTTAATTAATACACCACACTCTTTCATACATTATAATAAAATTCTTGGAATTCTATTATAATTTATAACCAATCAAAAAGAACCCCACCCCCTCTTACTCGAGCACCGGTACAATGCGAGACCCCTGACGCAAGTCTTCAATGATCTTCAAATCCCAGCACTTTTCATTGTCCAAGTAATCCTCTGGCATTTCGGTCCATGCATCGATAAAACAATCAAGGTTATCATCCTTGTGCATGTGAATATACAGAAAGTCTTGTTCCGCCGCCGTTTCATCCACATCAATGCGATGAATATAATACAAGATTGCACTGTCATCGCCGTACAAACTGGAGCAATATGTATGTTCATTGGGGATCGCCTTCATATAACCCAGTTCACGCTCCACCACATCCATGATTGTACTGATTCCGTAAAATCCACGAATGTAGGTTTCCAGAGCTTCATATCCCACAAAGTAACCACAGTACATGATGTTATAGTACGACTTGTACTCGTCGTTGCACACAATGTAGACAGACTTCATGTTACAATTTATCAAATGGTTACATGAAAAGAGTGAATTATAGTTTCAATTTTATAATCCCACCCGCCTCTTAAAAATCATAATTTTCCAACCCATATACCGACGCCTCCAAACAGCGTTCGACCTTTGCATAATCGGCATCAACATTCGAACCATTGTATGATTCATTGCCTTCTTGAATGGCCAGCCAGGGGTAATAGGTATAACTGTGGCCCCGTTGTTGTAAGACTTGGGTCATCCAATCAATGCAATAATACATGGACGAAAAGTGACCCAAAATCCATGCTGCCGCTTCTTTCGTAATAATATAGGCTCCAGCCAAACACTGGTCCCGTGCCACGTGCCAAACTTCCATTTTACTGTACGGCTCCGCCACATTCAAAAACAAGGCATCCCATGCTGGGTCTTCGGTTTCCAGTGCTCGCAACTTTGTATTTACAAGATCCTTCCAATCACTGCGAAACACAATATCGTCTTCCAAGACCAATGCTGCAGGAATTTTATGATCGACAATTTGTTGGAGCACTCGAAGATGGCTGTACGTGCACGCACGTTGAGTACCAGACAAGTAGCCCACATAATTTCCCACCACTTGATCTGGCAAGGAAGCCTCAATCCGCACAAAGTCCAAACCATACCGCTTGAGTTTTCGTGTCATTTTCTTTAACCGCCCCACGGCCGACCGTAAATTAATTACAAAGATGGGTATTGAATCAAGATTCATCTTTGTATATTCTGAAACAAGTCTTTATTCCATTTCATTGAATCGTTTTATTTCAACCACCATTGCCATGCTCGCAAGTTCCAACGACTTTTTATTCCATCCGTAAATTTGATTGTCACCCATATCCAGAAAATATTGTTTCCCATCCAAAAAGGGATTATGTAATGGTTTGAGTCGACGTTGGGTTTTTAACGCATCTAAATCTTGAGGGGGGAGAGGAGTCCAATCACCGTAATTCATGGTATAGGGATTTATTATAGAATTCCTTTAAGCAATATTATTTGCCTGTTTTACAGCAAGCATAACATCGGGTCGTACAATATTAAATAAACGTTTTACAGGATCAAAACTGTAAATATTACCATCCACCGCATCGTGGTAATATTCCAATCCATCTGAAAAGGGGTTATTCACAAGGGTCAAGTTTCGTTGTACTTTAATCACGTTAAAATTATCATTGGGTGGTGGAATCCATTCTACGTAACTGCTCATTTCTATACATAGACACGAGAAATTCTTTTCCGCTACATCGGAGCATCATACTCGCCCTGGATTTTCTTTTTATAAAATACGACCAACGTATCAAATAAATCCTTGTAACTTTTTTCACAAACATCCAAACTGTATAAGATTCCGTTATAGGGATGAAACAATTGGATGGTTTGAATGGCGTGCCCCTGGTGAAACAAATACGCCTGCAGACACGTTTCTACCCATGTGTACATGTCGACCTTCTTTTCCCCCACAATGCGTAGTAAGGTATTTCCCAAAAACACATCGCCTTCAATGGGTGCAAACTCGTCCACAACAATATTGGGATTCAAATAGATTTCGTCCACGTCAATACCTTCCAACAGTTTAACCAAATACGTTTCCAACGTTTCCAAATAAGGAATCAGCATTTCAAACTTGTGTTTAATGGCAGGAATCCGAAACAAGCAGGCATTGCGGCCCTTGTCAACCCCATCCATACACGACAGCCGCCATATGTCTTCCAAGATAACCTTCCACCCCAATTCTTTTCGCTGAAATTTTCGCCATGACCGCAAGGTTTCCAAGCGGTATTCGGTGGGAATCATGGATACGCTGGGACATATGGTAAACTCGTCGAAACGGTAGGGTTCAAAGCGAATGGGACGTAATTGGCCACGAATCTTTGACAAGATGGTCAATGCCTTGACAACTTCCATGGAAGTCCACGCCACATTGTGTTTCTCGGCCCACGCTTCCACATCGACATATTCGGCCGGCGGTAGATTATAGGTATCGTAAAAAAAGTGACGAACCATGGCATCAATTTCCACGTGGTACATTTCCCAAAAGGCACGATCTTCATTGTAAATCCGTAGACAAAACAAAAGCCGTTCAATCTTATGGTCGTGGTAACTTTCATCTCCCCCCTTGTGAATATAAAAGAGTCGTTTAATAAACAAGCGTACAAAGGAAGAGAATTCCTCGCTGTCACACCACCCAGGATGTGTCCACGATTCTCCGTAGGGCAAAATCTGGCTCATAACAATCGCATCACTCTGATCTTCTAGCAATCCCATATTGCGGATCTCATTCCAATCGTCACCGTCCAATCCGTCCAATAAATGATTGAGGGACGGAATACCGGTGCCGGCTTCGACATCGCTCAAGGAATATTTTGCCAATCCGTGGTACGTCAATAATTTACTGTGAATTTCTCGAATAAAGCGTGTGAGTTTGCGTTCATTGCCGTGATAGGTAAAATAGAGTTTCTGGCGTGCACGTGTCACCGCCACATAAAAGAGTCGACGTTCCCCCACGATCGATTCCGCCGATTTGCGAGACGGCAAGGCGTCGTCGTTGCAGCAAATACAAAAGACCACATCCCATTCGAGACCTTTACTGCCGTGAAAGGTACACAAGGCCACCTTTTTCTGGTCGTTTTGTACGTGACCACCGCCACTTTCGGCACTGTACAAGACACATTCTGTTCCGTACTGTAAAAAGACTTCTTCGGCACGGTACAAATCCATATTATTTCGACCCAGCACGGCTACGCTAAACTGTGGTTGTTGTTTCCGAATTTGGCCAATCATTTTACAAATCCACTGGATTTCGTCGGCGAATTTCCAGAAAAACAAGACTTCAGGTCGACTGCCGCCCTTTTTATGGGCCACCATCTTTTCCTTCCAGGGCAGCGTGGGAATATGCCGCATGACGCTATTGGCCACCGCCACAATGGCTTCGGACGAGCGGTAATTCATGCGTAATTGATAGTCGCACACTCGTTTAACGACCTTGTGATAATCGAGCAAATAGGAGGTGGAAGAACCACGCCAGGTATAAATGTTTTGGGCATCGTCACCCACAATAATGGTTCGAACTCCAGGATGTCGCATGGCTTCCAGCAATCGCCATTGAATATGATTAATATCTTGAAATTCATCCACGACCACGTACCGAATTTTGGCCACCCATTCACGACCCTTGGGGCTGTGCATCCACGTAAACCATTTAACGGGCAATTCATCCACAAAGTACATGGACGGCAAATAGGCAGGATCATTTTCGTACAAGACGTTTTTCGCCAAAGCGTGAAAAGTACCGGCCCACAATTGTACAGGACCCACGCACTGGTTGACACGGTGTCGCATTTCGTGAGCCGCATTGCGTGAAAAGGTTAATAAAACAATTTGGGAGGGATCGACGTCACATACATGAATGAGCCACGAAATCCGTGCGGTAATGGTCGTCGTTTTTCCACTCCCTGCTGACGCCAAAATCCGCTGACTTTGAAAGGGATCGGCCACCACGACACGATACTGTTCGTCGTTTAAATATACAGACCCGTAGGGAAAATCGAGTTGATGCATTCTACCTTTTTATCTTCTTCCTTTGAAACACGCTTATATTATATTTTACATTATTTCTTTAAGAGGGCTTTCGACTCCCAGTTTCCATGCAATCCAATACCGCCGAAGCCCGTGTTTCCACTCCTTGGTATTTTCAATCTTCCAATCGTATACGTGAAAATCGGAATTTATGATGGGGTCAAGAATCATCTTATACACAAATCCGTGTTTCTCCAAGAGCGATTCCACGTGGGCTTGGGAAGGGCGTGAGCCAATGGACGAATACGCCTGATCGTATCCGCCGTGTTCGTGCACGTGGAGTACAAGGTCGGTGTCGTCGCTGTCGCATACTTCGGTTTCCAAAAACATATAGTCGCAGAAATCGGCAATCTTGGCAAAATGGTCGTCGACGTTTTGCAAATGGTACAAGACCCCCCAATGCAAAAGAATGTCGTACTTCTGGGTCAGTACATCATTTTCACCGTCAAAGAGACAAAAGTCCAAATGGGGGTGCAATACTTTCCCTGCTGCCACGTGTTCAGGACGAGCATCCGAGCATGTAACGACACACCCCTTTTCATAAAACATGTGTCCATTATGTCCATGTCCTGCCCCCAATTCAAAAAGGGTTTTTCCGGAAAAAAATCCGTCCGTCACATATTTTTCCACTCCCTTCATACGTGACTTTCTCCAGTCAATATAATGGTTGTCAAACATTCTTCTCTTCTATTTGCGTATTCCAAAGAAAAATAGAACCATCAAACGTGGTAGATATATGGAGGACTTTTTGATTTATCTGTCGTACATACGCAATACGGAATCCAAATACAATCAAGCGTGTGTGCAAGGATTCTTGTATGGCTGGTCGTTGTATTTTTTAGAATGTCAAGAAAATAATATCTTTGAGCCCACAACCGTAGATGCCATCCTCGAATATGCGTTTGGCATTTTTCAAGAGGGTCCACGATCCCTATACGAATCCTTGTTTCTGAAATTGCAATCCATCCAACCCACCTTGACGGACGCTGAAGCATTTGTCACACAAGTCTTTAGCTTTTATGAAAATGACCCGGTGCAAGTTTATACAGCATTTGAAGACGATGTCGAAATGGATGTTTTTGAACAATATCTTGAATCCTTACGAGAAACACCATCCTCAACACCCATCCATCCTATACCAACATTACAACTACGTACCCAGAAACGCTATGCAAAAACAAAAAATAATCATGGACGTCGTGCCATTACTCCCATTAAGCGTCATAAATCCGGTCTCCGTGGAAAAACATTGAAACACAATAGAAATGGGAAAGCCACCATCACACTTTCAGTACCACAGCAGTCAAATTCATAGTGTCATGGTGAATGGCAAAGAGCGTACGCAACAAAACACGGTGCAAGTACAAAACACCAAAGGAACAAAAAAGGTGGAAATCTTACAAAATGGAAGGGTTCTTTCTTCAAACGAAAAACCCCTCACCCAAAAAGAAATTCAAAACATTCAAACCCGTAAATTTATGCCAGGGCTCTTTTCCGATTGCAGTCCCAAGACATCACCAGGTTTCAACCTCCGTCGTAAAAATCGCAAAACCCGTAAAAATAAGCATCAATAGGAGTTTTTCGTCGCCATGATTGAAACACTAATTATATTGACCATCCTTTTGGCCATATGCATTTTTTTCTTCAAACAAGCCGTCACGGAATTTCAAATCTTACAAACTGATTCTTTTGAAAAGGTGTCCCCCCTCCTTTCGGAAAAATGTCCGATTGTAGTTCATCCCTTTTTACAATCCGGTCTCTACAGTCCGCAAAACATTCGCCAAATTCCGAAACTTGCTACGCTTCCGCTTGGTAAGAAAAAGTTTTTGCAATACGTGGATGCACCACCGCAACCCACGAATTTCCACATTGACGATGCCACCTCACAACATATTGCGTCCTTGGCCGGTCTCGAAACCTGGTGTCGACACACGTTTCCACAATATTTGAAGGGAAAAAGTCTATTGTCACACCTTTATACGTATGAAACGTACGCCTATATTGGTTCACAAGGATTACGACCAACGTATGCATCGTGCACCCTTCTCTTTCCGACGCACGGAACCATTCATGTTTCGTTATTAACGGAAGCATCGGATCCCTTCTTGCCGCACGATTATAAAGGAAAACAAGTGTCGTCCTTTGATAAAAACAATACACCCTTGTTGGAAAAAATTCAGTACATTGACGTGATTCTTCGTCAAGGGGATGCATTGGTCATTCCGCCCCATTGGAAGGTCTGTTATAAAGATGATCCAGCGAATCCAACCCCCTCGTGCAGTGTTTGGGTCGAAGTCCATCACCCCATTAGTAAATTGGTGAAAAAGCTGCAAGAGTACCGCAAGATATAAATCTACAATGTGGTCTAAACAAACAAGACGTATTTTTCATAGTATAAGATTTATTCTATGGAAGACACGACAACGACAACAAATCCAAGTGCAATTCTAACATCGATAACCCATCTTGAAACTACGTTACAAAGGCTAAAAACCCAGACCCAAACCCTAACAACAACCTATGAAGCCTATAAACAAGGCTACGGAAAAATTCGTCTCCTACCAAATCCTCCTACCCATGCCTTCTACGAGGCTCTCCAACTTTCCGTCAACAATCCTCTTACCCTCAACGAATTTTTACAACATTTGCACCAGTACTTGTACCAACACAACCTATACAACCCTCAAACCCAACAGATTACGCTCAATCCCTTGTTACAATCTACCTTTTCGATTCCACCGTCGCAAACCCATGTTCATTATTTTGCCCTGTTTCGCCAAATTCCCCAACTCTTTACGCAAGTACCAAATGTTCCACCCGTTGTCGAATTGCAACCTTCCACGGCTTCTTTGGAATCTGCAGAAAGGTAATTCCTGAAACACCCAACTCTTTCAAAAGACGATGCACAGACTCGTTGGCACGAAAGCTCTGTTCTTCTGCATCAATTTCTTCCAAACTTTGGAAGAACGTGTCAAAGTTTTTGAAACGGCTACGTAATCCAACATCCTTTTCCAGTAACAATTCCTTGACAGAAGCCTTGATGAAAATATCATTGTACAAAAAAATAGTTTGAAGATCCCCTTCCATTACATCGTCTTCATTACATGTGGGTTGACGGTACCGTGAAAATTCTGGCATAGTTTCTATAAATACAAAAAATATTTCTTTAGGTTTTGTATTTACACCCAATCTAAAAAACCTCTTCTTTTCAATAAATAGAAATGGCCGAAAAAGAACTTGTGATTGATGAAGAATTACCACCTCTTTACGGAGACTTTATTCACATTCCTGCACGAAGACTTTTTTGGCGTGGATACGATTCATCCTTTCCAGCATTGTCGGATCGTCCGGCGTATTATAGTTCACAAGGAATTGCAATGGGGTATCTTCGGAAAGAAACCGATATTCTTGGAACATTTATGAATACACGTCCCTTGCGTCTTTTGGATGTACGGTATGTAAAAGTAATTCTTCTCCAACTGTTGGATGATATAAAAATAAGTAAGGAATATTCCAACCCTGAAAAAGATACCGATTCTGAAGCGATTCATATTAAGGTTATGACGGCATCGTTTGGATTATGTTCCTTGCATCATCAAATTGAATTATTAAAACACATTTTCTTTAACGATATTCAAGGGTCAAATCGAAAAGAAAGAATTCATGAAATAATTGAAACAAATGATAATATGAAGGGTCTCAAGAATTTAATTACGTATTACGAAGAACAGACTTATCCATTAATTGAACAACAAGGATTTCGTGTAGGAGAAACATTTTTGGATGCCAACACCATGTATTTTTTACAACACTTTTTTTCAGGGTTTGCCGATGGATTTGTGAGTCCACGTTTAATTTCCCCCTACCATATTGAAAAAGAAGGGGTCATGTCGCAAGAAATGATTCTATTCAATCCCAAAGCATCTGGCATTGTACAAACATCTCTTCCAAAAGAAAAGTTGGAAACGGAATTAGTTTCATCCTTGGTAATTAAGAATAAAAAACAGATTCTTCTTGAAACCGGAAATTTAAAAGCCTCTTTCTATACACCCAAGAACGTAATAGGAGGTGGATACAAAACAGAACATTATCTGAACGCCCTTGAGCGAAAAATTATCGAAAAGGATCCTGTTGTATTAACCTTATGTCACAACGGAATTCAATGTGCAAAACGGTGGGAAAAAAAGTTTGTGAAAATTTATCAAACGGACCCGCCTGTTCCATCCAATCCAATTTCTATTTTGAAACGTTAGCGGTTCTTTTTCGTTTCACGATTCGGTTTCTTGGGTTCCGATGGTTTTGCATAGGCCTTAATGTACAAGGCCAAATAGGACTGCATTGAAAGTTTTTCTTCAATCAAAAGCGGCATTTTGTCCGATACATGTTTTGAAGCACGATTCGGATTCAATTTTATTGCGTATAATTAGAAACATGGATTTTCGATTTCAAAAATCGTATAAACAATTGGAGGAAGATTTTTCGGATGAAAACCAGAATACCATTCGAAAAATAATCTCTGGAAAGAATAACATGGTTCCAAACTACAAGCAGGTGTGGCGTAACGCAAATGCACGAGGAACACGGAAAAGTGCATTACGAGGCCCCAATGCTCGTCCTCTTGCAAAATTAAATGAAGGAGGTCCCGAAAACAATAATTCGCCGGCACCAGGTCAAATGGTTGGATTTGATAATTTCAAAACTGAAAATATATCGAGAGAGGAATATAATCGAAATCAACGATGGACTCGAAACAACCGTATGCGTCGCAATCCAAAGTACAATAATCTGATTGCCAATCGTGGAAATACCATGCGTGTGTCGAGAGTCGTTCCTTCACGGGTGGAAGAGACTTATGCAAAATCAAACTATACACGTGTCATGCCAAACTCGAATTATTATCCACGCAATAAACAAGTCTTTAATCGTATGAGTCGTCGTGCAATGCGTCCAAACGTAATATTACCACGCACCGTTCCTCAACTTACACGACGTGGTTACAAACTGAATAATGTAAAAAATGCATACAAACGAAATATTTCACGGTCCGAATACATTTCCCGCATTTATGCTAGAGCATTACAAAATCGAACTCCAGAAACGGCCATTCGTGTATTGGAAGATAAGAAACAAACGATACACAACAAGACACATAAAAGAAATATTCAAACTGCCATCAATCGTATCAAACGCAATTTCCCAGCCAATGCCGAATATTAAACCGCACCAGGGTCTTCCTCAACGACCTTTCCTACCACTTTCATTCCAAAGCCATTTTGATAAAATGCAATGACTTTGGGATTGGTTTTAAAGGCACTGGGTTCCACGTCCCAGATGTACAAGGAGTCTAAACTTTTCACACGACTCAAGGCCACATACGCCTGTCCACATTCAAACGTTTTTTCGCCAATATCAATCAGTGCACAATCGAGTGTCGCCCCTTGGGATTTATGAATGGTCACCGCATACGCCAATCGCAACGGAATTTGTTTTCGAAAGACCCCTTCACAAGTATCCGATTCCCACGCAAACGGTTCAATCAACACGGGTTCGCTTCCTCCCAAGAATTCCACAATCGGATAATACCCAGGTTCAGGTCCAAAACCGACCACAATTCCTCGTGAGCCATTGACGAGCCGGTCGTCCATGCGATTCTGCAGAAGCATGACCTGGGCATTTTTCTTGAGGACCAAGGTTTCTTCGTACGACGAATCACGGTCCAATTTGGCCACGGCGTATTTCACGTCGGCACTATCTTGTGGCAATTTACATTCGGGTCCAAAGACGGTCGATGCTTCATACTTTCGAGCCTTGCCTTCGAGTGCCTCCAGATTTTGTTGATTGACCAGTGTTACTTCGGCACGACGGGAAAAGATGAGGGTCGGCATAATTCGCAGCGACTTCCAGTCCAGATTCATACGACGGTGGAGTACATCCATATGGGCCTGCGTCAAGGAACCGTCCCGTGCATGGGTAATAATGTCCTGAAACACCGGATCATTTTGTCGCATGATTTGCTTGAGTTCAACGACTTCTTGTACAATTTCCTTCCACAGGGGGGATTCAAAGGCAAAACATACTTCTTTTCCGTCGGTGGTCACCGGAGGAAGTTGGTAAAAGTCACCGACCAATACTACCTGAAGACCCCCCATGGGTTTTGTATTTTTGCGAATCTTCTTGGCAATTGCATCTAGCTTTTCCAAGAATTCAGGGGTCATCATGGACACTTCGTCAATAATGAGTACATCGGTCAGAATCCAGCGTTTGAGGGCACTGGGACTTTTCCGTACTTTTTGCAGTAATTTGTCGACCGGATCTTTTGCCAAACCAACGCCGGCCCACGAATGGAGGGTCATGGCACGACGATGGAGCAACAAGGCTGCACAACCGGTCAAGGCGGTCAATGCCACTTTGCGTCCCTGTTGAAGAAACGCATCGTACATGTGCGAAATGAGAAAGGTTTTCCCGCATCCTGGAAGCCCCAACAACGCCACATTCTTTTTCTGACATGTAATAATGTCGTACGCCCGCTTCTGTTCGGCGTTCAAGCAGTGTGTGTCATTACAAGGGTCCATATTGTTATAATCAGCATCGGTAAGATATCGGGTCAATTTTTCAAGGAAATGAAATTATGTTTATAAAAGAGAAATCAATGAGTTACACACGAGACTTGACACTAAATTTAAGAAATAGTTTGAAAAAGTTATATTCAACCAATCCAACGGAAGAAATGAATTGTGTCGAAATTGGTTCGTATGAAGGAAAGGGTAGTGTTTTAATTCATGATATTCTTTGTAATCATCCAAAGAGTAAATTATACTGTATCGACCCGTTTGACGATGAATATGTCAAGGGAAAACCAGAAATGTCCTTTTGGGATGAACCGTGTAAAGGGCAATATGGTCGATTTAAAACCAATACCCAACATCTTTCAAAAATTGTAGAATTAAAAGGTACATCGGACATCATGATACCCACGTTGGAAGAGAATTCTCTTGATTTTGCCTATATTGACGGTGATCACAGTCCTACACAAGTGTATAAAGATATTGTAAACTTGTTTCCAAAAATGAAAAAGAATAGTCTTGTATTATTTGATGATTATCTCTGGGAAATGAATAATATTGTAACGAAACCAGGTATCGATAAATTTTTAGAAGAATATAATGGACAGTATGAACTTCTCTTTCAAAATTGGCAATTAGCCATTCGTAAATTATAAAAAATATAAAATAACAAAAAGACTATTCCATTTCTACCACATCCTCTTAAAATACTTTTGGTGCGTACAGAATCGCATTGTGCATTGCACTTCCAATGGCGTGAACGCTCTTGCCGTCGTCGTCGTAATAGACAAACGTCTTGGGGTGCTGGTAGGCATCAATATCCTTCATATTCAAGTCCATTCCCAACACATTCATCTTATTTTCATATTTGAAGATGGCATGAATGACTTCAAAGGGACCAGCATCCACGGAACACCCCTGTTCATAATCGTATGGCATGTCAAATTTCATATGCGTATTGCGATACAAGGGCTTACCAGATTCATAATCCTGGAAATCCACCAACTGACCCTTGTTGTAATACCAAGTGAGACCGTTGCGTCGTCCACCAATCATATGACTGTAGGAAACCACATGACCCTCGTCGTCAAAGGTCTGATGAATGTTATGGATCATGGTGTTCATTTTTGTATACACACGGTCTTCTTGTACATCAAATCCTACGATTCTAAAATCAATTTTTTATTGTATTTCCACAATTGCGTTCCAAGAACTATACAACTTTTCCATCCAAGAGTAATGGAACTACCCCCCACCCTCATTCCGCAAGAAAAACGCGCCTACATTTACTTGTTGCAAGAAAAACATGAATTGTTACGTAAATCCTCTGTCTACAAGGTGGGAAAAACGATTGCCCATTTGGACGACCCACTCCAACGACTTCAAGCGTATCGTGGTGGTGTCGACCTCATTTTCATTCTTCAAGTTCCCTTGACACACGTAGACGCCTTGGAACAAGACATTAAACTCTATTTGACCCAGACCTTTGGACCCCCCGTATCCGGTTCTGAATCGTTTGAAGCTCCCTTGGACAAACTCAAGTCTGCGGTGGCCGAATTATGTTTTCAAGCACCCTTGTATCCAGGGGGAATCATTCAACAATGTTTAAAACATGCTACCGCTATCACATCCAACCCAAAACAAAAAAAAGACAAGCCCTTACCGACGATTATTAAGGAGACAAGCCCTGACACTTATACATCCTCCTCTTCGTCGGCATCCATGGTAAACGGCTCTTCTCCATCTGAATTATAATCAATATCCTTGTCAATACGGTCGTCGTCATATTCATGATCGTCTTCGTAAATACTGGTAATGTACGACGGCTGACGACTGGTAATGCCGAGTTGGATGACTGGGTTATTGTACTGACGTTCAATGTCACGCTGCTTTCGCAAAATGGCACGGAGTTCCTCTTCTTCCTTCTTCTTATTTTCCTTTTCCAATGCCTTTTGTGCAGCACTGGCAAAACTGACCGCCGATTTAGGGGTGCTGGTCATGGATGACGTTCCACCCTTTACAACAGGACTGCCCATGAGGGAAGGGAAATCTTCTTCCGAATCAATGCGAATGGGCTTGAGTGGCTTGATTTCTTCCATGGCTGGTCCAGGATACATGGAATAATCCATGCGTTCCTTACGTCTTCCGCCAAAGACTGAAGACTGGTCTTCCGTGTATTCCTTTTTCGAATTTTGAAAGGCAGGATTATCGTACGCACCTTGACGTTTTAGACCACCCCCAAAGGCAGCATTCGAATATTGCTGTTCTTCACGCTTACGACGGGTTTGAAAGGCAGGGTTATCGTAGGTTGGTGCAAACGTCTTTTTCTGAAAGGCATTGTTTTGAACAAGGGACGGTTCTTCACGATGTTCTTGCTTGCGATGCTGGAAGGCACTGTTTCCATAATGGCTAGGCGGTGCAGTCTCACGAGCCATGTGCTTTGGTACATACTTTTCCGCCACTGCCACTGGTTCAGCAACAACCGGTGCAACATCCTCGTCATCCATGCAAAGTGAAGAAAAGCGATTGGAACTCATTTTCAGAAATTACTTCATATTATACAGATTTCTGGACACAAAAACAATTCAATTTTATTTTCACGTAAACAGTAGAATATGAAGTATATATATGCCCTGATTCTCCTTTTTGTGTGTGTCATAATTCTCCAACGTGAGTACTTTGAAGATTTCCCCAGTGATGCATGGCGTATTACAGGACAACCGTCAAATTATGATGTACCTGTGTATCGCACAGGACCGGTTGCATCAGGAGATTATTGGAAACCCCCCATCTTACCACCAGAATACGATCGCTATTGGCCCAATGGATGCGACAATCCAGACTATATTTATCCAGGCCAAAGTCCACGTTTTCGCAATCGTCTATGGGAAATGGGATATGTAAAAAAAGTAACTCTCTAAATCCCATTACTCGGGCCCCAAGTAGGGCAATTGTACATTATACCGATCCAAGATTCCATTATACGTTTCTTCCAGTACCTCCTTTTTCGCCTGGAGAAAGAGGAGACTTTCGCTCTTGCTGTGCACGAGTTTCTCCTTTTCACGTACCAAATCCCGTGGACTCAACTTTTCATTGAGTTCCAACACTTTAATGGCCTGGTCTCTTCGCTTTTCAAAGGCACGGAGTTCGACATTATATTCAAAGACCACATGGTCGTATTCTTCCTTGTATTTATCGAGGGCAGCCAGTACATCTTTTTGACTCCGTGATTCCAACACACGTTCGATAATATCGTTAAAGACCGAGTGCAGGTCTTCCTTGTCGCACATGAAAATGTGTTTATTTTCCATAATCCACAACTATCACTATACTTCTGGATTATGCATCGACACTCAATTTTTCCAACAAAAAGAAACCACCGCAACCTACTCAATACTCGTCGTCCAACCCCAACTCACGAACAAATATTTCAAACGCCTCTTCACGTTCCACTCGCCGCTCTTCCTTGGCCCGTGTTTCCGCTTCCACAGCACGTTTTTTTTGTTGCCGCCGTTCTTCCTTGATTCCGAGTGCCCCTCGCAACAGTTCCAGCAACTCTTTTTTACTGCAGTGGTCATTTCCTTCGCCATGCCGTACAATGTTGTAGACCAAATCACGCAGGGCATAATTCTGGGCCCATACGTACTTTTCACTTGCAGGACGCACACGTTGACGACTCATTTTCTTCGTTTGGATACATTCCAACCGCCACAATCTACATCAATTTTATTTCCGCCCCTTCTTTGTAAGCCCCTTACGTCTTCCGTTCCGTCCTCGCTTGCGAGTCCCCCCTCGACCAAACACTGCCTTCACTTTTCCCCACATTCCAGGTTTTGGTTGTGCCTTTTTGATAATGGGCAACATCGTCGCATAAATTTGTTTTTGTTCTTCAGTGCCGTATTTACTCCGTTCTTTGATTTCTCCATAAATCGAAACGACACCCTCTCGCAAGGATTTATAAAAGTCCAAGGGTACTTTTTCGGCAATGACTTTTTGAATGACATCTTTGATTCGTTGTGCATCATAGATTTTTGCTAAAAACGATTCAAACCCTTGATAAATATTGGCACCTTTTTCTACCAAAATACGAAGATATGGATAGGTTGATTCCAAGATATTAATTAATCCAATGGTGGCAAGAGTGTCAAGACTTGTAAAAGATACATAATTGGGATCAAAATTCTTGGTAACAAACTTGGTAAACAAGGCATGGTCGTTATCAATAATGGCTTTTCGTATTTGACGATAGATTTCCTTGGGGTCGTTTTCGTTTATTGAAGACATCACAACATTTGATTCCGAAGATAATGCATTGGAATTATAACCAGATTCTGCATTTGAATTTGAGTTTGAATTCCAATTCGTATTACTATTGTTTCCAAGATACTTTTTCGGATAATTGGCATTTGCAAGATTGGACACGAGTCTCGCCGGTTCCAACTTTTCCAATGCATTTTTCTTGTGCCGAAACAAAAAGTCACGCAATTCTCCATCAAAGTTGTATGCATTATGAAATAAACGTTTCGAGTCTTCACTTTTCTGAATATTATACGACTCGTAGGTTTTAATTTTTGTACCTCGTAAAAGGCCAATATGTTTCAACATGTTGGTCACAAATACCTTTGTTTCATCATTCATTTTTGTATAAAAGGATGAACCATATGTCGACAATAACAATTGGACAATATCTTTTTGGATATAATATCCGTCATACAAATCCTCCATATTTTGGCTCATATCCACGATACCATCCTTCCATCCACAATTTCCTCCCAACAAGGTCAACCGTGTTTTATCCAAAAATTCCATTTCGAGAGAACTAAACCCAAAATCAATAATCTGTAACGAATCATGTTCGTCATAGACAAAATTATTTAATTTCGCATCACAATGATTATACAAGAATCGTGTACCGAACGATTGAAGGGTCATCAACAGTTTGGAAAAATCAAGAAGTGCAGTGCGAAACGTATTTGGAAGATCCCCCACGGCTATTTTCGCTTTTTCCATGGCAATGACATAAGACAATGTATCTTTGACGCCACTATGATATTTATAAAACCCATGTACCCCAGGTGCCATATATGCCTCACGACCATTTTGACTTATATATGTCAACTTACTCAAGATAATTTGGATGGCAACTTCATGGACAGTTTCTTGAAATTTATACACGGGTTTCTGTAATTTCTTAATACGATGATTAATAATTTTGTACACAATATTCTTGTCCGCATTGTAATACACGTCGCCGTAAGCCCCACTGCCAATATTCACCGCCACTCCTGTTTCCACAATGGCGTCATTCACATCTTTTATGGTAAATGTAATACTCTTTTTCCCTGCACTATTTTTGGTCTTCTCCTCAATTACAAAGACGGGTATATCGTGTTCGATCGTGGTAAATCGAG
>JACCDP011129363.1_pt1 | contig 26004 bp, 34 predicted proteins | sample 7445841 | NCBI WGS metagenome assembly JACCDP01 (sample SAMN15323441, study PRJNA562643) | freshwater metagenome | isolation source: river surface water | place: USA:Blue River Watershed | collected 2017-08-17 | reverse complement strand
GGAAATCTAGGACCGATTGCAATACCTCCACCTACCAATTTGCCCCCGCCAGTACCGATTGATTCAAGTGCCGAAGAGTGCCTACCTACGGTAATAACAGACTTTGGAGACTTTTCGGATAGAGGTCTGTTCAGAACTCCACGGTGTGCGGTATGTAATTGGTATGGACACGGTGCATCGACGTGTCCTGATAGACGAGGTCCCGTTAAGAATGAATATACACCTGGAAGCGGTGGCTGCATGCCTCTAGCTCTGATTGCCGCCGAACGTGCAGAAACTATATACGCTGGAAAGAAACCGTGGACACCCGGAACAGATTCTGCTATACTGCAAGAATATCAGGCGCTGATTTCAAAATATACTGAGAACATCATTGAAATTTTCAGTAAGGCACCCGAATCCGATAAACCTGTACCTCCTCCAGAGGCTAGACAACTAATTGTAGCCATACTCGAAGATTATAAACGTACTCCAGAGGACAAGGCTGCAGATATTACAGTGATCGTGCATACTGCCGAAGCAGAGCTGTCAAACAAGATATATGTCGACAAGGATACCAAACAATTTTTAGTATGTCAACACACTATTCATCAGTATGCAGGAGACATGGAAAAGGATGCTGATAAGTTTCTGAAAGAATGGGCTGTGGCAGAATCTGGATTCAAAACATGCAAGTACTGTGGAGAGAGAATCACAAATATCATCCAATTCCAGGAAGAGTTTGATGAGAATGGAAGGGTCATTCAAATGCGCTCTAAAATTTCAAAGCCTTCATATGTACCAGAAGAGCATCTAACATTTGCGGCGTCTCTGAAAAACTTACAAAAGCTATTTAATGTTTCAGAGCCAGCTGAGGATATATTCTACTTGCTGTTATCGCTATTGCAAGTCTTACCCGAGGAAGAACAATTAAAACCTGTACTCGATTTCGTCAGAGGAGAATCATCAAAAGTCAAGGCAAAGATTGCAGGCAAGAACCTGAATGCCAAACAGAAGTCTGATGTTGATGTTATGTTGTCCGTATTCGGGTTTAACGGTGTGGTAATCCTGATGCAAACACATCGTCCACAGTTACTACCAAGACGTTCATTCGGTTCAAAGCCGCTTGTGTTGCGCGGGTTTCCACGTGATACTGAAGACACGTCTGATGCGCCGCTGATAGATTCACTATTGAATGTTTTAGCGACTACGTTTGAGAGTTATCCAACGACATTCAGAGGTTCTTCTGCAATTTTGCTTCGCAATATTTTGAATGACCGTAAGAGTGCACGCAAGATTGTAATGTCGTCAATGACAAAACAATTTGTGCCGATATTCGCAAATTCGTTACGCAAAGCCAAAGATGCACTCGTTACTGTTGATGTGACATATGTATTGCATAATACATTTCAACCTCCGATATTCAAGCATAAGGAAGATACATTCTTCTTGCCGCCATCTGCGACGCTGAATGATGCAACACAGGAGCGGTTCTTCTGTAAGGATCCTCCCGCCCCATGGTTGGTACCTTCGATGCCATTCTCGTTCAAACAGAAAGATATTGATATCACAATACCGTTGAGACCGTCGACAAAAGCAGAAAAAATACCGCCACCTTCGAGCGTTCCAGAGACGTTTCAGCCCGAGAAAGACGCGATACGTGGACTATTGAGAAAGAAAGTACCAGACTTTAAGCCGCTCAAGACCGTCCTAGAAAATGATAATGCTGAATTCCTGAGAACGGTTCTACTCGAATGGATGAATGTTGTTTCTCAGTCTTCCACTGCAACGGCGGAGATAAAAACATATATCCGAACAACACGTGAAACTGTTGAGAGTGCATATGACGACAAATCTACGTTGCGTGATTATTTCAAGGGTGTGCTTGCAGAGTTTATTGATATGGCGATTAAAGATGAAACTGTTCGAGCAGATATTGACAAGTCAATGCGTGAGAACATTGTAATTCGATCACTATTTGCAAAAGCATCAGAGGCAAAGAAGACAGTTGAATATCTGAGAAGCAAAGAGCGCGAAATGTTTAAGGAGCGTATGAGACGCCTACCTGATGCAATGCGCGAGCTAAAGAAAGAGTTGATTGACAGAGGTCTTGCACCGTATATAATTACAAGCGGAGATAGAGAGATTTTCGTCAACGAGATAGAAGCTGAACGTGACATGCCACCGTTAGAACCGGTCGAACTTCCTGAAGAGCAAGATGATACGGCAGAAGAGGATATTAATCGTGATCGTGATGTTGGTCCTCAAGGAGAAGTGCCCGAGGCAAATGGACATGAACTAGAGACAGATTACGGAGATTACGGAGATTTGAGAGCTCGTCAGGTTGATGCAGAAGAGGGCGATTATGGTGAGGCTTTTGCAGACGAAGAGTTTTAAATATTGCTTAATAAAAAATGAACTTTTGGGAGCCAGAGTGGTTTAAGTCAATACCAAGCGATGCTATTTGCGGATATTTCTACATCATGTTCTTGATTGTAGCCGTTGCGGCTGCAATCATTGTATTTGCGGATCTATCTTACATATTTAGCGCTAAGGGTCGCGGTGGTTTCATGCTGCTACTCCGCTCGCTGATTGCTCTCGCCCTACCACTCATCAACGCGCTGTTCCTGTACATTTTGTGCAGCCGTTCTTTACTTGGTAGAAAGTAATGGATATACTAAAATCAATAGTTCTGGCAATTGAGCCGGACCATAAAAAGGCAGGGTTAAATTTGCTTTATCTACATTTTATTGGAATGCTATCTATGCCAATATTAGCTGCTGGCTTTGTACTTTTGAGAATACCTATGCTAATAAGTTTTGCGCCTTTATATGTGTATCATCTGATGTACAGAAAATGTCCAGTCACTAGTGTTGAGCGCAGATTGCACGCAGAAGATAGAACTGTTATTGACATTTTTCTGTATACATTCGGAATACCGCCAAACAAAAAGTCCAGAGATACTGCACTCTTGATACTTTCTTCTACATTTATGGCATTTATCGTTTATATCTCCATAATATCGACCTGATAGTTTCGTTTCTTATATAGTACCATACGTTGTTGAAACTGGCGACGCATCGTCGAATCAACAATGTCTAAAATCAGTGGATGAATAGTCCGTTTACTCTTTTCCGTTCGAAGAATGCGACCAACAATTTGATCGATATCTGGTCGGGGAGTCGCCATCATTAGCGTATTCAGTGTTGGGACATCAAAGCCTTCTTTGCACATTGAATATGTGGCAATCAGAATCTGTTTGGATGCACACCATTCTGCTCGTTTTGGTGCAGGAACAGTCTGTGCGAGAATGCATGCCTTCTCTTGATTTTCAGGAGAAAGTGCAGCCAATATATCTTTACAGTGTTGTACTCGATCGGACAATACCAAGATCTGTCGTTTCGGTTCCAATACATCGTCCAATATTTCTGCGAGCATCTTTGTACGTGGACCGAACTCTGCAATCTTGTTTACCATAGAAACAGTGCTCATTACGCCCTGATTGTTGTACACAATCTTATTGAACTCTGCATCATCTGGATTAAACTGAAATACTTCAACATGTACGTCTGAATCAGCGATATCGCCACTCTCTGAACGGTATAGAATAGGTCCTAGAAACCATTCAATAACATACATGAGCCCGTCTTTGCGTTCTGGAGTCGCTGAAAGACCGAGCATATGCTTCGACGTAATCTTTGGAAACGCCTGAACAAAGACTTCAGAAGCAATGTGATGGCACTCATCCACAATAGTCAATCCTATCCCATAGAATGCCTCTTTTGGGTAATCTTTCATCGAAATGCTCTGAATCATGGCGATGATAATGTCCCTGTCGGTCACATCGATCGTTTCCCCTTGAATTTTGCCGATCTTGACGTTTGGCAGAAACATTTTGATACGCTCTTCCCATTGGTCCTTCAGAAATGTGTTATGGACAACAATCAGTGTTTTCACTTTCAGTTGAGATGCAATATAGAGTGCGCACACAGTCTTTCCACCACCGGTGTGTAAACAAATCATGCCATCACGTGGTTCAGGTTTCAGATAAGCGTTTACAACTGGAAGTTGCGCTTCACGAACAGAACCATTAAAGTGCCAACGCTCATCAGATCCTACAGACACTGAGCATTTATCGATCTCAGGTACCCCGAACTTTTCAATCCCAAACTGTTTCGGGAGGTATACAAAGTTTTCGGTTTCGTGATAGACCTTGTAAGGCTTCACAAACTGAGGTTTTACAAAGACTTTGGGGATATAAGGTTTCACAGTCAACTGTTTTTTGAGTGCTTCATTTTCAGGAGTTTTTGGTACTTTGTAGCCATTGCGTGTGAGTTCCATGATGTTAGCGCTATGTCTTATGCATTTATATGTTCGTTTTTACTAATACTGCAATGGATTACATAAAGATAGACCAGCAAATGTATCCATTATTAAAGTATTTGGGCAGAGATGAACGTTGGAATATGTATAGATCTACCTTTAAAGGAGGAGATTATGAAAGTGCGGAGACAATTGGAAAATACAAGGTCGAAATTGACAACGAACATCCAGACTACGAAAGAATATTTATATTAAATCCTAAAAGACCATGTATTGCAATCGATTACGACAAACGCGATAAATATGCAGCACTAAATACCGTCGAATATGACCCAAAATGCACAACCGACGGACAAATGAAACGCGGATCTGGAACAAAACAGATGATGGAATTTGCACTTGACCTTTTGAAAAAACGGGGTGTTAAAAAGGTTCAATTAACGGACAATTCAACTGTAAACTGCGAAGGTATACAAGTTAGTCTAAAATTAATGTATTTTTTCAAGCATGGAGAAACCTGGTATGAAAAACACTTTGGGTTCAAACCTACGACAGAATATACTGAAGCGTATGAAAACAGTAAAAATCTACGTAAAGACAATTTCTACTTGGATAAAATTGTAGATGCTCCGTGCGAATTGTTTACACCCACAAATCTAAAAAAGTTTGTAAAGCGTGTTGAATTTGAATTCCATCCAAGCATCATATGGGAGAAGGATCTTTAAGATAGCAATACCTTCTTTATATGCTCGGTATTGAGTGAGGTATCAAACGCGAACAGCCAGAGACCACCCTTCGCACACTTCTCAAGAATCTTTGGAGACTTGATCTTAGTGTGATCCATGCCGTGCTTTTCGTTCTTATAGTCTTCATTGAGTTGATCAATAGCGCGCAGAAGGTCGTCGATAGGACACTCAATATCCTTCCAAAGTTTGGTGATCTCCTGAGTTAGAACGTCACGGTTGAACTGTGGGCGGTTCGGACGCGCAGAAGTGCTCACAAACGCCTTGTACTTGAACGATGCCATGTCCTTGACGTAATCGGTAATCTTTGTCTTTGCAGTCGAATCCATATCGACCGACGTGTACAGTTCAGGGACTGAAACCGCTCGATTGATGTGTACAAACTCCTCAACAATCCGATCCTGGTCGATGTCCCAAAGAATGTCTACGAGTACTAGGATACCCGGAATGAGTGCCAAACGGCGATGATTGCTCTCGTAGCACACAAATCCTTCACCCTTGATATATGCCAAACGGATGGTTCCGTCAACGTGCTTGGTCTTCTCGATGTATGCGCGAATCTCGTCAACGCGCGCCTCGTCAGCAGGTCGGTTGCGCGACCACAACTTCAACGTACCGTCGCTTCCCAGTTCAATCAGCTTGTCTGAAGGAACCATGTACATGGCGTGATCGCCAGAAACATGGGTCTTGAACTCCTCAAAGTACTTCTTGATGATGGTTGACATTCTTCGTGTTGTTGGTCTTGGTATCTCCACTACCAAAAAGAACCCCAACTACTAAATCCGTTTTTTAGCGTTTCCAGCATGTTGTCGCATAATGACCAATCTTTCTACATTTGTAGCAAATAGGTTCGTGATAGGTATATTTCTCCTCTTCCTCTTCTTCGCTTTCGTCTTCTATGATGTCACCATCGACAGTTGTCCGAGCATAGCAATCTTTAGAAAAGTGGCTGTTTCTTCCACAGGTTGTGCAACAGTTAGAAGCAGCCCAAAGTTCACGTTGAATTGAATAACGTTCGTATCCATCAAGTACTTCTGAAACATATGTTCCTCCGCGAACGTTATCAATTCCGTGTTTCGCCATCAATTCTTTTGTAATTTTATCTTCATCGAACGAACTAGAACTGTTGATTACTCGCTCGATTGAAACTGGTCTGTACTTTCTAGTCCACATGGATCCATTGCCCTCTTTATGTTCTTTAAAACGGCGTGCAACGTCATGTGTCTTTCCGACATAGTATTTGCCACGCTCACACTTTAGAACGTAGATGTACATGGCTGATCTACAATAACCAACATAATCAATAGTTCGTTTTCGTCACATTTCGCAACGTGCAATATCGAGATTCAGCGCCCAAAAACGTTCAGAGCATATGAATGAACAGTATTTGGTTGGATATGAGAACCATCCCTTTACAGACCATTCAACATTCCCGTTACCGTATGTTGGGTCAAATCGTACATAATGAACCATTGTCTGCCAGCTCAGTATCCAGACCGCCAAAGGTCCTGGTAGTTTATCGATTTCGATGAGCGCTCCGTTCATGTTTTTTGGATCAAACAGAAACTCGGCAACTTCTTTTTGAGGGAACCACATTGTTAGGTTCAGAGATCACCGAAACGGATTTATAGCGCACAAATCCAGATGTATGTTATCGAGGACAAAATGACCGACACCAAGATTTACCACATGGGCGATTTCAGCTTCATCAAGGACGAGAGCAGCCGTGAAATGATCAAGGACGCATACAATGCAACGACAAAGACTGAGGGAGGTTGGGAGTTTATCAAGACGTTCACTCCACCCATGGATCGAGGGTTCATGTGGTGTTCCCATCCAAAGCTCTCCGAGATCGACAACAAGATGGAGATGGACAATCAGCACAGCGGAGGTTCATATGCATGGACTATGCGCAACATCGAGTATATTGGAAAGCACGGATGGTCAGCGTTTGTACAGCTATGGCTAGCAAAAAATCCGAAGTAAATACTAAATGTATGCGTACGTAGCTGAGTTTTTGGGTACTGTTCTACTCATTTCTGTGATCGCTTTCATTGGAAATGCATATGCTATTGGTGCAGCTCTTGCTGCAGCCATCCTACTCGTCGGTGGAATATCCGGTGGTCATTTCAATCCTGCCGTCTCTCTATGGGCGTATGTCTCTGGTAAGATCAGTTCTGGCGCCCTCTCCTCATACATAATTGCCCAGTCTGCTGCGGCTATTTTTGTATTCCTTCTTAAGAGAGTTGTATAATGGGAAACAAGCCCAGCATCCAAGATTTACAGAAAAAGAGAAACAGACTTGAAAACACAATTTGCGAATATAATATCGTAATACGTAAGGAACATGTTTATGGTGCGCCCGATAGAAACCGTGTAGAGTTCCTGAAGGGAGAGATTGAAAAGATGAAACTCGAGGTTCAAGATATCAATAAAACATTAAGTAAATCTTAGATAATGTACACACCCGCTAGATATTTTTCGGGGTTATCAAAAACTCGAAAAATACGTAGAAAGAAGGAGATACGTTCTAGAAGTAGACTGAGTTGGAAAAATCCACGTGCATACAAGCCATTTGCAACGGATAAGGGTGCCAAAACACGCAAATCGTCGTACACTGCTCGTTGGCAACGCAAGTTTCCCGGTTCACACGGGTTAGAAGATGCTGCCAGACATACTGGTGTACCTATTCGGTTTTTGCGTGAATCGTATAACCGTGGCATGGCTGCATGGAGAACAGGTCACAGACCTGGCGCTACACAAGAACAGTGGGGATATGCAAGAGTATACTCCATGCTGTTGAAAGGAAAAACATACCACACGACCGATTCTGATATTGTTCGGAGAGCGAAAGAGAGCTCAGAATCTGCGAGAAAATGGTGGCATTTACGCGCATAATGCGGGTACTATAAAATGAGCAGCAACTCTGTAGTGATTTCATTTATTCGCGATATGAAGGATTCTAGAAAGGATGATCATCTAATGATCACGCCATCCACTTCCCAGAGTGTATTCAACATTTCGTACCGTGATCATCTGAACAAGGTACGTAATCTAAGTACTGTAGGAGAGCGTGAGATTTTTGATTTTATCGATAACGTGTTTAATCTGCTTCCACTGGATCGCGATCCTTTTACGCATTTCCAGATCATCGCGCCTGCGTATCCGGCTGTACTACTCGATATTGCTACGATGTATAATCCTGCTGTACGTGACTCAGTAATGTCTATCGTCAAGAATACGCTGCGCAACTGGCCAACTGTTGCTGATAAGCCAGTTGCTCGTCGTCCAGTTACGCGTTCTCAGACGTCTACCGCCTAGACAGCTTACCTAGGCTGACAAATGAGTCCAAAACAAATAGTGCAAACACACCAGTGAATATATAAAGTAAAAGATCATGAGTTGATGAAGTTTCACCACCGTAACCCTCCATCATCTTCATCATTTTGTCAAGCTTCTGGTCAAAGTGTAAAACTTGTCCCATGGAGCTTGGTGTAGAAGCGTATGACCAATCGCCGGTGCCTGGAACAGCCGGAGGTTTGTAATCGAATACGCTGAATGGCTCGATTTGGTTCTTGGAACTATGCGCTGGAGCGCTCAAACGAGCGGGCGCATAATTGCTCTCCGAATCCTCGCCGTATGGCAATGTTTTTAGAGTATCCTCGATGAGCTTTGAATGATTGGCAATCGCGGCTTCAGTACGACGGGTAGGGCTGTTATAGGTTTTCTGGGTGGAATGCACGTCTTGCTCCTTTGGCAAAGGGGCTTTTGGTTTAGAAGATCCCCATGCACCACCAAACGCTTCCTCCAACGATGCATATTGTGCCATTGTCAATTTGCGCGTAGAAAAAATCACATGTTCAACAATAAAGAGATGCTCGGCAAAAGAACAGAACTGATTGTTGCTGGAGCGATTGGGCTCTACATTGTCTTTTTCACTCGCCCTGCGCTACCTATGGTAGCTCAGCTACTATCTTCTACGGTTGGTCAGATTGCAGCACTTGCTGCTGTCATCTATGTCGGCGCGACCCAGTCTCTGATTGTTGCCGTAGTCCTTGCGCTAGCGCTAGTACTCTCTAGCCCGGCTCGCGAGCACCTTGCGAACGCCCCTGGTTCTGCCAGTGAGAAGAACTCTATCTCAAAGGCGCGCGAGGAGTCTAAGATGAAGGCTGAGGGCAAGGGTGCTACAATGCCAGCCAAGCCTGCACCATCTGCGGAGCCACCAAAGCCTGCTACTTCTACCAAAGACAAGTCCAAGAAGGAGACATTCGAGGGCTCCGATGATATGGAGAAGAAGATGAACATGGGTGATGCGTCTGTTGCTGCTGCCGGACAGGATATCCCTGCGATTGCCCCTGAGAAGAAGGGTTCTGAGTCGTTCAGCCTAATGAACGCCGCGCCATTCTAACTTATCTCGCAATACTTAGTAAGAATACAATGTTCGAGTCCCTAAACGAGAACAAGCTCATGCTGGGTTTGATTATGATTTTTATGAACATTGGAAGCAAGTTTATCGTCATAGAGCTGTCAGATACGCAGAAAGAGCTGTTATCAAACACGATACTCCGTCAGGTATTAATTTTCTGTGTAGCGTTTGTAGGAACACGTGACGTAATTCTGTCGCTTTTGTTGACAGCTGTATTTGTCATTCTAGTCGACGGACTACTACATGAGGCAAGTCCTTTGTACATTCTTCCACGTTCGTTGCACCCGAAGATTAAGCAGCCAGCCACAGATAATGGACCATTTGGTCAATTACGTGTAATGGCAGGAGTTCCATCCAGCGTTCAAAATCCTGCATATGATGTTAAAGAGCCACCGATCACTGTTGGTGTAACTTAAAGTTTAATAACTACTGAATTCTTTGGAGACTTTGTAGCTGTCGAAGTGGGCGTTTTCTTGAGCGCTGACTTCGGTGGTGCCTTTGCCTCAGACTTAATACTGTTTAGAATACCAGCGATACCTCCATCAGCTCCCATCGGCTTTGGAATAGGTGCTCCAGTGTTCGTCTGCGGTCTTGAAATGAGAGAGGGCATCTGAGGTGGAGGCATTGACTTTGTTGGCATGGACACCTTCTTCGTCTGAACCTGAGGTGTCAAGTTTGTTGCAGGTGGTGGTGGCTGGTTGGTTGCTCCCAAGAAGTTCATCAGACCACTGAGTGGATTGCTCTGCGGTGCTGGCTCAGAACGCTGGGGCTGGGGTGGGGGAGAATACGCCTGACGCGGTGGTACTGGCGGTGGCATCGCAGGCGCCTGCTGCTTGAACTGATTCGATTGTGTCTTCATTGCCTCAACAGCCATCTGACGAGCAATGTCTGGGTTCTGACGGAGGATATCCTGAATGTTTGGTACAGGCGCCTTCATCGCCATCTGATTGGTCAAATGTACCATATATACCATCATGCACGTGCGCATAGGAATACGGACAAGCGGGTGCATGCGCATCTTGTCGCCGTAGAGCTCATACAGCTCCTCAAAATCCTCCTCCATATCGCCAACATTCATCTGTGCAGACTGGGAGAGACCATCGAGCTGAAGACCAAACATCTTTAGAGCATTAATGTTCTTGCTTCCCCACTCTAGAGCACCCATACCCGTGATAAACCACTCGGAAAACTGCTTGATAGTTGCATCCATCGCCTTCTCCTTACGAATGAACTCGAGCTCCATGCGCATCTCATCAATAGGAGAATCCATGGTAAAACGCTTGCGAATAGGCACGCCGAGCTTCTGTAGGCGCTCAAACTTGCGAAGGATCTCATACTTTTCCTTCATCAGTGCATCGTCAGACATCTTTGGTGACGTATGAATGGGCTTCAGATATGGCTCCGCATTTAGGTTATCGATACCATCCCATGAACGAGTTTGACCAATCTCATCAGCAGAAGGTACTAGCTTCGGCGGAGGAGCAGGTGCTGGTGCAACGTCTGCATCCGAAAACTCTGGAAAGTCTAGTGTGACCGACTCTAGCGGGGGCAGATCTGTTGAACCTGAAGATGAATTATTCATTAGTAAGTCAGCGCCAGGAATGTCGCTCATTTATGAAAATCAACGAGCCTCTTCTGAAAGTTGTAACGCGTGTTATATACTACTACTTGGTTGTGTTTAATATGAGAACGCCGGATACGATCAGCGCGATTGCAATATAGTCGTGTACGTGCAGAACTTCCTTATATAACATTACACCAACAACTGTTGTCGAGGCGACGGACAATGCTGACCATATAGCATTCGTCATCGCCATTCCTGTCAGCGTAAACGTCTGACACAGTAGAAACCCGACACATCCATAAAACAGTACACCCAATGCAAAGAATCTAGGATCAGTCAAACTCTTTTTGAAGCACGACATTGCAGATGTCTCCAGACCTACTATAACGAGTATGTATATGTAGATGATGTTGAACATTATATTAAGAGCGTTAGTTTTTCGAATTAATAAATTTAGGTGTTAACAATGAAAGTCGTACAGATTGGAACAAACGACGGAGAAGATGATGTAAACCGGTTCTGCAAACAGGAACGTCCAGAGTTTATTCTACTCGTAGAGCCATTCGATTATCATACGCATAAAATCAAGAAAAATTATGCCGAAATTATGGATTCTGTGCATCTCGAGACCATCGCAATACATCCTACCGATAATCTAGACTCAGTTACACTGTACTATGCTGAACGCAATGGTCCTGCTGGACGTCACAATTATCATCATTACGAGGTTGCTTCCATTATTTCTGAACACGTCGTAAAACACGGCTATAGCACAGATGAACTAAAGTCATTTAGTGTTCCTGCAGTAACTCTATCAACTCTGTTTGACAAGTATTCTCTGTCAGTTATTGATTATCTTTTCCTAGACATTGAGGGCATCGATTTCGAAGTCCTGAGATCTATTGATTTTGGGAAATATGATATAAAGCACCTACAGATTGAACATTTGCATCTGAATAAGGATGAACTTATTGCGTTCATGACAGAAAAGGGGTATAAGGTAGCTACAAAAGCTATAGATACTACCGGATACGACACACTTTTTGAGAAACTATGAATGTTCTAGAAACCACAGACCTTGCAAAAACGAGTCTGCCAAATCGTCCTTCTTTTTGTGGGTCTTGAAAAATGCTCGATTACACTCTGGCATCAACATCTCGCAATGAACAATACCTGTCTTTTTGCGCCCACGATACGATGCTGTAGAATCGTCGAGTGTCAGGATATTATTTAACTTGTGAATAGCAGAAACGCCCTTTACTTTGAACCCTTTTGCAGCAAAATACATGTGAATCATAGCCTGTACGGCAAACATACGTCTGTCCTTCTGATTCTCGACCACCACCAGGTTCGTCGCTTCCCACCATTCGCGACGACTATCCAGACTATTAACAATATCAGAAGCAAAGTCAAGAACTGGTGCGTGCTTAACGGACGCTCCTCCTGTGAACTTAAGCCATCCAGACTCCTTAAGTTTTTCATAGACTGCATTAACTAGTTCTGGTTTCTTTGTCGGTAAGGGATTTATATGTAGTTCTACTGCCTCTTTGCGAAGGTCTTCGATCTTCTTTTTAGAAATTGAAGTTTTTGTAGGGACCTTTGTCTTTGGACAATGACGAGAACATGCGTACTTTTCACCCTGATACCACATACCTGGTTTCGAACAGTGAAAACATAAAGGTCTACTTACTCCATTCTTTTCGCCGAGAACATCAATCACATTCCAGTGAGTGATTTTCACGTCTTTTCTAGATGTTCCTTCAAGAACACATATTGCAAGGTTACGCAATCCAATATCGATGCTAACCAATTTCATATCTTATCTTAAGATGCTACCTTTAATAGATTGAGTAGAACGGGCTTCTTGTCGCTCTTGTTGAACGGAATACCCTTTGCAGTCAGAAGGTCACGAAGCTGAGCTACAGTCTTACCGCCTAGATCATCTTCCTGTGCATCACCGCCCAGCTGCTCGTGATCTTCAGACTCCGACTCAGACTCTGCGTCCTCCTCCTCGTGTACACTGACACGGTCGTCTACAAGGGGCTCCTTCTCAGTCTCATCGCCCTTTACTGACTCGGCAGGCTCATAATGCTCCTCAACTGGGAACTCTTTTGCAGCCTCGTAAAACGTAGGAGGCGGCGCAGTTATCGCTGCAGTGAGTGCATTGACAGCCTGCATGATACGTGTCTGTTGAACATACATCCACGCTGTAAGCGCGGTCAAAATTAAAACTACAAATGCGAGTAGAGCGACGACCCCGTAAAAAAAGTCCATCTTTGTTGTATGTGTCTCCCAGTTATTTCAAATTTGAACGTGATGCCACCATTCGATTGTTGTCGTCATCGTTGAAATATGATTTTTTTATCATTCTCGGCAATTCGTTTCAAACGTTTCTCATCCTCCCGCAGTTTCAGATATGTATTATACTCGGGGTGGTTCCATCGACGATGATCCAGTTCCCACATATACGAGTTCGAATCTAGGTGCCGACCGATAATGATTGGACCGAACATAGACTCATTATCCTTGTCAATCTTTGCGAGTAGCCTTTCTGCTTGGGAATATTGCATTATATTACCTATCAAAAATCATCTAAATCGGTCTTGATGACCATATCAGCAGCCTCCTTACCGACTCCAGGCTTACTGTAAGCCGAAATCTTGCGCTCAAAAAAGTTGCCCTTACCTTCCAAAGAAATCATCTCCATGAAATCGAAAGGGTTTGAAGAATGATAGATCTTTGGGATTCCGAGTTGTACTGCAAGACGATCCGCGACAAACTCAATGTACTGAGACATCAACTGAGAATTCATACCAATCAGATTGCACGGAAGAGCATCGCAGATAAACTCCTTCTCGATAGTGACAGCTTCACGAACAATATCTTCAACGACTTTATGGTCTAGAGGTGCTCCCAGCAGATGATACATCTGAACAGCAAATAGAGTGTGCAGAGCTTCGTCGCGAGAGATCAGTTCATTGCTGAATGTCAGACCAGGCAAAAGACCGCGCTTCTTCACCCAGTAGATCGAACAGAATGCTCCGCTGAAAAAGATGCCTTCCACACACGCAAACGCAACCAAACGTGTAGGATAATCAGTGGGACTCTCAATCCAACGAATAGCCCACTGAGCCTTCTTTTGGATACACGGAATCTCGTCGATTGCACGGAACAAAAGGTTCTGGTCTTCTTTATCTTTTACATACTTGTCGATCAAGAGTGAATACGTCTCGGAATGAACTCCTTCCATCGCATTTTGAAAGGCATAAAAAAGACGAGCAACCGGAGACTGGACTTCGCGCTGGAAACGTGATGCAAGATTGTCTTGAACGATTCCGTCTGACCCAGCAAAGAATGCAAGAATACGCTTAATAAAATACTGTTCGTTCTCAGATAGCTTATCCCAGTCAGCCTCGTCTTTACTGAAATCGATTTCTTCAACTGCCCAGAAGGATGCGACAGCTTGTTTGTACATTTGATAAAGGGTCATCTCTTCAGATTTGATAGGGAAAAGAGTATAACGTTCACCATCGGTAGCGCTGTGTTGGTCGAACATATGTTTAATTGACAAGAAATAGTTAAATGCATTAACTATAATAATATGAGTCTGCGCTCTGCATACTCTACTATTTTTACACCTGTATTAACTCCAGATCAGCCATTCCAAGGCAGGATCGATGCTGCCATTCCAGGCAATCTGAGTGTCGGAGACAGTACGACCAACTATGCAATGTCGCTGAACGGTCAGACTATTTCATCATCGAATGGTATATTGTCAGTGTCTGGTGGTCTGTCGATAACTGGAAATTTGAATGCTTCTGGTGGAACATTCAGAGGTCCGGTAAACATTTCAGGAATAACAACTGTCAGTGCCCTCAACGTCCAAAATTACTTGAACGTGTCTGGACTAACGACCGTAAGCGGTCTTACTGTCCAGCGTAATTTGAACGTTTCTGGCAGTGCAGCTATATCTTCAAATTTGACAGTTACGCAATCAGTGTCGACCGCACTCACGTACACAACGAATATATCCGGTCTTGCCCGTATAAATGGCGCTCCGTATATTCCTGGCGGAAATCCATACAATTGGTCTGACTATCCCGCGATCTCAGACGTATCCTTTGGAGCACACAACCTTTCGAACATTAACAATGTAAATGTTTCAGGCGGAGCTGTAATTGATGGTGTTTTGGAGGTCAAAACACAGGTATCTGCTGGGAGTGTGTATGCAACCAACATTTCTGGAGTAGCACTCATCAATGGCGCGCCATATGTACCCGGAGTCGATCCCGCTAACTGGGCAACGTATCCTGCAGTCACAAATCTTGACATGAGCGGAAGCAACATCGGTAGTGTCAATGCCTTGAATATATCAGGAAGATCCGTGTTTGACGGAAGTTTGAACGTAAACAATATTGCGACAGTTACATCGAATTTTAACGTATCCGGGCTTGCAAACCTGAGTGGAGCAACGATACATAACCGATTGACTGTTTCTGGTTTATTGACTGCATCGGGTGCAACAATACAGAGTAATATTGTAGTTGCCGGATCTGTTCTCACAAACGCAGCAACCGTTTCAAATAATCTCGGGGTGTCCGGAGCAGCCGTTATATGTAACGCAACCGTTCAGAATGTACTGAATGTTTCGGGATTAACGACACTAACATCTGCAAATGTAGTTTCGAGCTTTAATGTGTCTGGAATGGCTACGATGAGCGGAGCAACCGTTCAAAACACGCTCTCTGCTAGCAATGTGAATACAACAACTATTACGGGAGTTACATCAATAAACGGAACTCCTTACAATGCCTCAGGATATCCAACACTGTGGGCAGATTATCCTGCTGCAACGAATGTCGATCTAAGTGGCAACAATCTTTTTAATGTGAATACCCTGAATGCGTCTGGGTTTTCAGTTTTGGCTGGAGGAGTGTCTGTTCCTGCACAGGCGACACTGAGTGACCTTGTAGTCTCAAATACGAAAATCCATATAGGAGCGGATGCTGGTAATATAACTCAGGCTTCAAATACGATTGCAATCGGAGTCTCTGCTGGATATTCAAATCAAGGTTTGAATGCTATTGCCATTGGTAACAAAGCTGGATTGTCAAACCAGTCATCCAACAGTATTATTTTGAACGCTTCATCAAATGCACTAAACGCAGCTGCACCAGGATTTTTTGTGACACCAGTCGGGCAATCTTCGAACCTATCAGGATTACAGATTATGACGTATGATCCCGCAACATCCCAAATCCAACAGAACAGTAATGTTACTATTTCGGGTGGACGATTGGGTATTGGACTCGTAAACCCTTCGACGCTCTTGCATATATCGAATGCTACCGATGCAACGTTACGGCTTCAATCGACGTACACAAATTCAACATCACATGCCAAGGAAACACTAACGAAAGTATTGTTTGCAAATTCAGACGGATCTACTACTTTTGGAGCAGGAATTCAGATGTCGGTTCCTTCGAATGCAACAATCAATGAATCTGACTTGGAATTCACTACATGTGATAATGTCGGAAACCAACAGATACGTATGATTGTTAAAGGCTCTGGCAATTCAAATGGCGGTAGAGTAGGAATCGGAACAAATGATCCTTCGGGCAGTCTGCATGTACACACGTCTTCAACGAGTTTGCCAGCAACAACGTATTTGACCAATAATTATGCAGGATCCAACACAACTGGTAGTGATGTAAACACAGCTTCATTCGCAATAGGAACTAGTCCATATTTCTGCAGTATTCGTACGAATGTTCCAGCTACTGGATTTGGAGACAGTGAGCGCCTTGATTTCTGTACGCCTCTGATCGCTAACAACAATTCACAGACCACACGTATGTCGATTATGCCATTCACCGGATATGTAGGAATCAATACTGTAACCCCTCAAACGACTCTTGACGTGTACGGAAAAGTGAATATAGATTCAAATACCGCTAACCCGCCGCAAAATGGTAATTATGGTGGCAGCAGTGGTGCCCGTCTAGTGCTATATCCGGGAAGCCCATCCGACACGCCGTATGCTCTAGGAATAGGTACGAATACTATGTGGTATGGAACAAATTCGACAGGAACGCATGAATGGTATGCCGGAACACAACGAACCATGACGTTAGATTCGGCAGGAACTCTCAGTGCAGCAAGTGTTATTTATGCAAACGGTGGCTTTTTACAAACTACTCGGACAGGAACATCAACTAGTAATATACAGTCATATCTTACATTAAAGACCGTGAACACTACTTCAGATGAATTTCAGCAGGTATCTCATATTTTGTCAGACATATGCGGAGCCGGGCTTGGATTCCAGACGTATCAGTATATTACATATATATATCCACTTGAGGCGAAATCGCCAACGAGAGGCACTATAATTCAAGCAGATCAACTATACTTGCACGATAATTCAGGGCAAGGATATTATGCTGGCGACAGAAAGTTCAATTATAATGTATTCGTAGGAGGATCAGTATTTCAAACCGTTCCGCCAATGTGGTGTTATTCTAGACAAAACATTAGAAATTCAATTGGTTACGGATCAAATACAATCCCTTGGACAAATGCTGATTATGAGTATAATGTTGCATTAATACCAGGTTCAAATACCGGCACTGGCGCCAGTGCATATGCCAATAGTCATTGGTATGCTCCGTTCAACGGAATCTATAAAATAAGCATGTGTTTGCATATTGATAGTGGTTATATAGGTATCTATAAAAATGATGCATTTATAAATCCTGGTGAGCCATGGGGACGGTCAACGTCACTAGCAGCAGCAAACTCTGGTTTGTCTACAGGAAACGCTACAATATTAATAGTTTTGACACTAGCGACTGATGACAGAATAAGTTTTCAGTTGTACGATGACCCAGATAACCAAACAACTGCAATAGGAGGTACATTCATCGTAGAGCTAATCAAGAGGACATAAATTAAATTAATTAAATGCTTCTATATACCTTAAATAATGAGTAACTACCTCGAAGGTATTTTCACTCCAAACTATATTTTTGATGAAAATACCGGATTCCAAGTCCGTATGGACACTTCATTGAATGGAAATGTTACTATGAAAGGTAACATTGCTATCGGAGATCCCTCCACAGCATATACACTCACACTGAACGGTCTTCCACTTGTCACCGAGGGTGCGCCAGGTGTGTGGTCACGCTTCCCTGCAATTCAAGCAGTTGATCTTGCAAACTACGACCTCAGTAGTCTTCAAACTATAAATGGTATGCGCACAGTGTTTTCTCTTAGCACAGAGACTGTCGCGCTCGGTAGAACAAATGGTCACGGTACTGCTACATACCTGAACGCCATGGGTTCCTATGCAGGAGATTCGAACACAAACTCGAATGTTAATGCATTCGGTTATCAAGCTGCACTTCGCAACTCTGGTACAAGTGTTAACGCATTTGGTCCGAACGCAGGTATCTCAAATACCGGTTCATATGTGAATTCAATCGGTACAGGTGCGGGTTCAAATCAAAAAGGTTCGTCAAACGATATGATCGGCTATTTCGCTGGATCCCTCAATAGCGGAAGTCGTGTGATTGCTGTCGGACCAAGCACTGCAACAAACAACAGTGGTTCTGATATCGTTGCACTCGGTTCTGCAAATACACTAGCAAACAATAGCGGCAATTATGTTGTTGCTCTTGGCTATTCAGCAGCAATAAACAATCTATCTGGGTATGTTAACGCAATAGGTTATCAAGCCTCTTCGAATAACACCGGACCATATATTAACGCTGTCGGATATCTAGCAGGTGTTTCAAACACAGGAAGCAATAACAATTTTGTAGGCATTCAAGCAGGTTCAAACAACACTGGATCATCGGTGAATGCATACGGTCAATATTCGGCACAAACGAACACTGGGTCTCACGTGAATGCACTTGGCGATACAGCAGCAGCACAAAATACGGGTACCTACGTCGACGCACTCGGAACAAATGCTGCAACTGTAAATTCTGGCAATTATGTTGTGGCAATCGGAAGCAACTCCGCTGCGAACAACCAAGGTTCGAATGTTGTGTCTATCGGAACCGCAGCAGGCACTTTAAATGTTGGTCAGAATTTGACAGCACTCGGATACTCGGCTGCAAACGGTAACAGAGGTGCAGGTGTTATTGCGATGGGATCGAATGCCGCGTCTCTGAATAATGGTACAAATGTGATAGCTATCGGTAATGCAACTGCAAACACAAACTTGGGAAATCAAGTGGTGGCTCTAGGGTTAAACGCAGCTGTTGCAAACACAAAAGATGAAGTGATTGGTATCGGTTCATATGCTGCGAACTCGAATATCGGACCTGCGGCATGTGCTGTCGGCTATTATGCCGGATTTTCAAATCGCGGAAGCAATGCGATTATGATCGGTTCAAACGCCGGATACCAGAATCAAGGATCAAGTGCAATCGCCATCGGTGCAAATGCGGGTTATCAAAACACTGGATCTAACTGCATATTCTTAGGTTCAAATCCCGACATTTACACAACAAATAGTGCAAACAACAAACTAGTAGTGTATGCAACAACGTCTGCGCAGCCAGTAGTATATGCAGATATCGCAACAAAGCAAGTTGGTATCGCAACAAAAACATTATCAGGTAGTCTAACTGTGTCTGGTAATCTGTGTGTGACGAAAGGTATACTAGACAAAAACAATACAACTGGTTCTACAAACCAGGTTTTGACCGCGGGTGCTGGAGGTGAACTCGTATGGGATGCTCCTCCAGTCAGTACATCTCTTGTAACTACTTCGTTTACAACGGGAGCATCTACATATTCAGTTCCTTCCGGAATTTGGCTAATCAATTACAGTTTGATCGGTGGGGGCGGCGGTGGAGGAGGAGGAGGCGCAGGTGCAAGTAGTGGTAGTGCAGGAGGAGGTGGTGGAGGCAGTGTGTTCATAAATGGTTCAGTTGTTATGGTTGGAGGTGTCGACATTTCATACTCTGTTGGTACAGCTGGCACTGGTGGAACTGGTAGTACGACTGCATCAACAACAGGAACAGATGGCACATCGTCTTCAGTAACGTTTACTGGAACAGGCGTCGTTGCTTCAGCAGCCGGTGGAACTGGTGGAAAGTCTGCAACGGATTTGAGCGGTTCTGGAATTGGCGGAACTGGTGGGTCTGGGGCGTATGGCGGCGGTGGAGGTGGTTTCGGCGGATATGGTGGAACTGGTTCGATCTCTTCTGGATCAAATGCTATAGTTGGCGGTGCAGGAGGAGCAGGCGGCGGCGGTGCAGCCGCAGGAGTAGCAAGTGATCCATCCACATACGGCGGCGGAGGTGGTGGTGGTGCAAATAGAACTGGCGGAGCGGGTGGAAATGGAAGAGCAAATGGTTCGAATGCTACATACTACGGTGCTGGCGGCGGCGGAGGTGGTGGTGGTACATCATCACTCGCAGGTGGAAATGGTGGAAACGGTAGTGCGGGAATAATCACACTTGTAATGTTCAAAGTCGGTTAACAACTTTTTGAATAGAAACTACAGAAACACCGCAGTGTTTCGAGAAGAGTTTAATTGTCGATTTAGGATCTGAAGAGCTTTTGATTAGAATTGAAGCAATAATACCTGCAACCATTACTTTTGGAGTATGTTCAAGTTCTTCTTCTGGATTCTTGAAGATATTTTTAATGGCTGCAACAATTTGATCACGTTGTTCTTCAGTTACTGTAATACCGTTAAGCATACGCTCAGCCAAAGAAAGCTGAGTCTGCATGAGTGGGTTTTCGGTTTCTGAAATGTTGATATCGAAACGTTGAATGGCTTTGCACAATGAACGAGTGCTTACGCGGACCATATCAGCAACCTCCTCGTGAGTTCGTGATACATCGTTACGCCGACAAGCGACAAAGAATACTGCACCCATAAGTGCGCGTCGAGTTTCACCTCGAAGTTTAAGAGCATCCTCCTGTGATTTCAGAAGAGAACATGCTTCCACAAGAATGGCTTTAGGAAACCCAACGCGGTATGCGTAGGTTTGTAGTACATCAATGGCAGCTAACCAGGAACGATCTGAATGAGATGCCAATGCCCAAGATGACAGTTTTACGATATGTCTAAGTTGTGGTGATGAGTTTTTGATATTCATAGCCATTGAGCCATAAGATGAATCGGGTAGAAGTGTATTGTTTGCAGCACCAGTACGACAAGGATCGTCATTTCGATCTTCTGCTCCATAATAGCGCCACTCTGGACCGTCGTCGATGATCTGTTGCAAGATAGTCCCGCACACCGTGCACACATTCTGACCATCTTCTACAGCTAGAGTATTTGAAGGGTGCTCACACATCGTGTAATGAGTATCACGTTGCATGTGTACAACATATTCCGTTTTTATTCAGCGTGTAAGAAACGCAAATGCAGATTCATCGTATACAAATGGACGATAATCTGGACCTGTTTTTGGAGGTTTTGGCGTCTCACGTGCCTGCTTCACAGGTTTCATCCACGAAATCATTAATGTCGCAGGTGGCGCTCTCCATACTTTGAATCCCTGTTCTTCGAGTGTTTCCTTGATATATTCGATAGCCTCTTCATGATCAAATAAAGGATATCCGAATACAAACGACGGTACATTGAATGCCAACATTGGACTTTCGGGATTCAATTGCGCATGACGTTTAATATCACCAAACAATCCAGCCAGTACAGGACGCATTGCGCGCATTCTGTGACTTTTACGTTCCTCTTCTGCCTTCCATAGTTCTTTTGCTTGAAGCATTTTCCTACTAGAAAATGAGAAGAATAATGAGCAAATTTTCCGTTCTATGTTTGAATGGGGGTGGTATTCGAGGAGTTTTGCAAGTTGGTGCACTTGCTGAATTAGCAAAAGATCTTGACACAGAATACTTGCACACCGTGTTCACAGATGGAGTATACGGCATATCTGTCGGTTCAATATTGTGTTCGCTTATCGCATTCAAGTTTTCTATGAGTGAAATTGCGGAGCACTCGAAGGATTTAAAATTTGATGAACTGTTAGACCCGCCACGACTGGACCACTTACTGAATATTCATAGTCGACAGGGATTTGACACGGGAGAACGACTACATGGGTTCCTAAGAAGTGTATTTCAAAGGAAGGGTCTGGAGCTTGATAATCTATATATATCCGATGCTGATATTCCATTATATATTATAGCTTCTGATATCACGAATACGAAACGAGTCATCTTCAATGAGAGTGTAAAACTATGGGATGCGATTCGGGCATCGATATCTCTACCGATTGTGTTTGTGCCACACGTTCTAAAAAACAGAGTATTTATGGACGGAGCAATCCTTTGCAAAAATATAATGAAGGTTGTTCCAAAGCGTGATAGACAAAAAGCTATCGCATTTTTATGTATCAATCACACATCCGACACAACGTCAGCAAGCAAATTAATGTCAAAAGTAATTCATGCGCCGTCGATAGCAGAAACGTTATGGTGCAAGCAAAAGTACCCAAAGAACGTTTGTCTTTTGACAGAAACGTCTACAGGTATGATAGATTTTGAAGCAGACACTTTAAAACTGCTAGAAGATGGAAAATCAAGTTATCGGCTCTTTCTTTCCGAGAGCTGAAACCAAGAATTCATCATATGCGACAATCGATGAAGGACCAATGTACTCAAACATCTTGATTGATGTTTCAAGTTTGTACGTCGGGTATGCATCGATCTTGAATAAAGAGCACTCGCTCTTATTGGTCTCGCAATTTATGAACTCAAGAACAACATGCTTACCTCCGTACGTATGCTGTTCCACGATACCTTTAAAGCTTTCCATTACGTCAAGTGCTTCTCTGCTGTACGGGCACCATTTTACAAAAAAGAGTTTGAATTTTGCGGTAACACCGTCGAGGTCGTTTGGTGCAGGTAGTGGCATCTCAACGACCTTACTTCCGGGAAGAAATCCTCGGAAAGCCCAGTAAGTCACAACAAATACTACACAAACAAAAAGAGTAAAGCTGCCTGCAATAAGTGCAGACTTTAGCAACTCATTCATTGTACAGTATACTGGAAATCTTACGCTGCTTTTCAAACCATTCTTTGTACCCTCCAAGGTTCTTGATCTTTAGCCAAGCAACACCGAATGTAACCTTTGGGGGCTCTCCCACCTTTGGGATAATCTTATACCATTTACCGTTGTATCGAACTAGCGTCTCCATGTATATATTGCGTATGCAATCAGTAAACCAAGTAATATCTCTCCGAGTTTTATGACAGTATGAGGGATCGAATTGCCTTGGCGAATCTCCTTCTCGATCACAAAAAAGCGAATGTCCATCCAGTACTGAATGAAATGATACGCCAGAATTACCGGAAAGAGTATTGGGCTATAAAAGCAAAATACACCGAAAGCTATATGGCTTGCAGTGTATACTGGTGATTTATACCAGATATCCATTACGAGATATCTCTATTTAAAAGCGGGGGAAACCGACTAGGTTGGCGCCGATACCGAAACCAGCACCCGTGCGGGCAGAGGAGCCGACAGACGGGGCGTAGATATCGAGGATCGCGAATACAGCGAGAGCCGTGAGCGCAATGGTGCCGATCTCATCGGCGCGGAGGCGCTTGCCGGGGAGGAGGTAGCAAGCTACCGCGACGGCTAGACCCTCTAGGGCGTACTTGATCAAACGCTTGATGAGGTCCGCAAAGTCAATACCCATGGACGCAGGAGCAGCTTTCGGAGCGTCAGACATTCTGTTTTATATTCCAGGACGAAGATTTTTTTGACTATAGACAAGATGGATTGGGGGTTTATTCACGTTTTTCTGTTGTCCGTTATTGAAATTTTTGGAGACTTCAACCTGCGTTTTTATGCGCAAACGCACAAATCTCAGTATTTATCGTTTGGTATTCTAGGATACATCGGCGTAGTCTACTTCTTGTACAAATCGTTCCTTTACAACAATGTTCTCTTTGTGAACGCGTTATGGGACGGTATGTCGAATATCATTGAAAGCATTGCTGCGTTCGTCATCCTTGGCGATAGACTGGAGAGAGCGGAACAATACATTGGTCTTTTCTTACTGCTGGCAGGAATCGTTCTAATGAAGATACCTCCTAAAAAACTGTGAGTTGCGTTACTATTTTCACAAACGCTGCATAACTAATTACAAATGAGCAAGAAAGTTGAACTACCAAAGAAGGACGAGTCTGGCGCAGAGATTGATTACCTCGAGGAGGATCCCGAGCTACCCAACCAGCGCTACGTCGTCGTATCGTTCCTTTCGCCGGAGAAGATCCTAGAGGACAAGCAGCAGTTCTTCTTTTCCAAGTTCATGCAGTGGGCTGATTACGACTGGAAGGTAAAGGGCATGGAGCACTTTGTACACTTCCTATCCAAGAAGTATGCGCTCAACATTGATGACATTATGAAGGATGTCCGCGAGTTTGAGCAGACTCACAAGGAGGAGATCAAGAAGACCGATATCCCTGACAAGTACCAGACGTTCCTTCTCAAGCACGAGAAGGAGGTACAGGCTGCATTCGATACGGAGGTTGAGTTCCAGTGCAATATTCGCGGTGTCAAGGTACGCCGTGCTTTCCCTTCTTATGAGGAGGCTCAGCTGTGGTGCAAGGTTCTGCAGCGCAAGTACCCGAAGGACAATATCATCATTGGAAAGATGGGTTGCTGGCTACCATGGGAGCCGTCTGAGCATCTCCTAGAGAATGTAGAGTATGCCAACTCTCAGCTGAATGAGATTATGCGCCGCTACAAGGAGAACGAGGCGAACCGTGAGCTATTCTTCGCGGAGGAGCGTGAGGCTGCGATCAAGGCGCAGAAGGAGGAGAACGAGAAGCGCAAGCTTGAGAATGCAAAGGCTGAGGAGGAGAAGAAGAAGTCGAGCGCGATGGCTCTCATGGATGCACCTGCCGTACATCCTTCTGAGGGTGCTGTTCGCGATGCTTAAAGTTTATGATCTTTATCCTCTTTACCTTTCTTGACATATATTGCAGGTCCAGCACTCTTTTTATGAACCGCGGATGGATCGTATGCATCACCACCCAACATTGACGAAGAGAATGGTTTGTTATCTACCCACAATGATGGAGCACAAAGCTTAAATGGCGGATGATCAGTTGCTTTATACCAAAACACCTGATCTTCTAATTTGTTTGAAGATACGTTATTGCAAATGACAAGGCACTCGTAGTTTTCAGTGCACTGGTCCATGAACTGACAGAACATGTCAAACGTTGGAAACATACCAGCATAGTTTTCGTAGATACGACGTCTGTTACCCAGAATATTCTCGCGAAGAATGAATACAAAATCTACGTTTGTACGAAGGTTTGGTGTGATACCAAGCGGGTACTGCATAGTAATCATAGTGGTCAAATCAACGTGACGTCCGTTCATGAATACGTAACGAGTAGACTCTTCCTTAATCCATGACGCATCGTACAGACAGTCGTCCAAAATTAGAAACGCGCGAGGGTCGATACTAGGGTTTCCACCCGCACCTGCTCTAGCTTGATTTCTCGACTGCTTTATAGCGAGCTGTCTGCGAATAACGTTTGTGACAATCTCGGGTTTGTACTTGTCATGAATGAGTTTTGAAGGTACCATATGCTGGAAAAACTCATTTGCAACCTCTGTACCAGAAATGACTGTGCCAATCGGATAGCAGTCTTGGGTATTAAACAGAATATCACGCACTAAGAAAGATTTTCCGGTATCTTTCTTACCGATGATTACAATCATTGGCGACTTTCTTGAATCGATAGCAGTTCTATCTTTCAAGAGTGCCATATTGAATTTTCGAATATTGAAGTCCATTGTTGTGTAGTGAATGAATTTATTCCGCGACAGTAAACGTCTTGTTTCTGCGGGCTAGTAACGCTTTTATTTCATCCAAATCTGCCATAGAAATCTCTAGTTTTGCGGTTGCAGGCTCTTCGACTACTGGTGCAGGAGCAGGTGCAGGTGCAGG
>JACCDP010399747.1_pt1 | contig 26008 bp, 25 predicted proteins | sample 7445841 | NCBI WGS metagenome assembly JACCDP01 (sample SAMN15323441, study PRJNA562643) | freshwater metagenome | isolation source: river surface water | place: USA:Blue River Watershed | collected 2017-08-17 | reverse complement strand
TATTTAATATCAAAAAAACTTTTATAACCAAGTTTAAGTCAATCATAAACAAGTTGGCCTAAAATGTTGTATATTCCTAAATTTTAATTTAATTTAATTTAATTTTATTTTAAACTCGTAAAACTGAAAATGCTAGAAACACTAAAACTACTGTAAATAAATAACTATATAATATATTCGTTTTTACTGGATTCCAACTAGCTTCTAAAAAGGATATGTTAAAATTATTAGAAAAAATGTTTGTCTGTTGTATATTGTAATATATCATATAAACTAACAAAATTAATACAATTCCTTTACCAAGAATTATGGAAGGATTACCTAAGGATGAATTACCAGAGGAAAAATAGTATGTATTTAAAGGCATTATTATAAGTATTATAATTAGCAATCCAATAATACCTAGACATAAGCACATATTTTGTGTTGTTTTAGCATATTCTATAACTAAATTATGAACTTTATTTGTATTCATTGAAATACTATTATATTTTATTTATTTTTATTTTTCTGTATATAGAATAAGACATCAAAATAAATGACCAAAACGCGTAAGAATAGAACTGGTAAGAAAAATAGAACTAAGCGTGTATTTACAAAAAAAGATTTTTATTCAGGTGATGGCATGGTAACCAAAATTTGGGGTCCTGTTGCGTGGACATTATTACATACAATATCATTTAATTATCCAGTGAACCCTACTTTAGAACAAAAACATCAATATAGAGATTTTATTTTGTCTCTACAAAATGTATTACCTTGTGGAACTTGTCGCAAAAACTTAGTCACCAATTTTAAACAATTACCTTTAACAATGGAAGATATGGAGAGCCGCGATACATTTTCCCGTTATATTTATAATTTACATGAACTTGTAAATAGAATGCTTAAGAAGAAATCCGGACTAACATATTGCGATGTAAGAGAACGTTATGAGCATTTTAGATCTAGATGTACACATGAGAAACCTAAGTTATATCCAAATTTTGTTAAAAATATAGAATTTAATAAGGATATAAATTCAAATGAAATAAAATCAAATGATATAAAGTCAAACTCAGAAAAAGGATGTACTGAGCCGCTTTATGGTAAGAAATCTAAATGTATTATTAAAATTGTTCCACAGGAGCAAAAAGGACAATCAATGCAAATAGATAAGAAATGCGTAAAAACACGGCGCCTTTCTAAAAAATAAAAAGTTGTAAATAATATACAAATAGAATATCTTATATATTATTTTTTTACATACCAAAATTACTGAAATCAGTTAATACAGGAACAGGCATATAACTAGGATTAAATGCATTATAATTTGGCACCTTCTTACAGTCAAAAGCTGGCTCAGGGCAGCGAGCACAAGGAGGACAAGCAGGGCATTTACTTACATCAAACTTATCTGATGAATTAATAATAGGATCAGGGCATTTGGGGCACACTGGGGGAACAACTTGTGATTTTAAAATATATAAGTCTTCATCTCCAGCGGGAATTTGACTAGCAGGGATACCAGCAGGTAATGAATTGTAATAAGCAGATGAGTCATATGTATTGCTTGTGCCTACAACTGTATTTCCACTAGGTCCAGTTGCCGCGTATGCGGTATTTCCACTAGGTCCAGTCGCAGTTGTTATACTACTACTTGTGCTGCTACTACTTGTACTTGTAGGCTGGTTCATAGTAGGGTCTTGACTATTGCCAGCATAAATATTATTTTGTGTATATATTATTTTATTACCATTAGGCATTGTAATTTGAACAATTTGATTACCATTACTATCTTTAGTAATTACAGCAATTCCACCATTGGGTCCTTTATATGTAGTTGTTGAAGTTGAACCTGAAGTATTAATATAGTAAATACTGGTTGTTCCATTTGCGTTTGTAATTATAATCTTACCTTGGCCATCAACATTAATAACACGAGCAGTAGAACCATTGGGACCATAATAAATAGTAGGATAAGATGTACCACTATAATGATTGTAATTATCATAATTGGTTGCGCCGGTATTAGAAGTAGAACTAGATCCAGATGATGAAGAACTAGAATCATCAGTATTCATAGTTAAAACTGTGCTTCCCTGACTAGTTGTAATTGTTAATGACCCATCAGAACTAAATGTAGCAGTAGCACCATTAGGTCCTGTATAAGTTTGGCTTGATGTATTTTTTGTCAATGTAACAGTATTTCCATCATTTACAAATACAATACTATCATCCGTTACAACTGCTCTAACTCCATTGGCTCCAGTATATATGCCATTAATATTTGCGCTTGTAAATCCCTCTCTTCCAAGACAGTTACTACCGCCTAAAAAAGAACATAAAACTAATGCTAATAATAGAATAACAAAAAGTAATAATATTTCTCCGTTCATTGTATAATTTATATTGTGAAAAAAGTTAAACCAAAACAATTATTATTTATTTTATTTATATTCTATAAAATTGAATTATTATTGTTTAATACAAATATATTATACAATAATTATATTATATAATAAAAATGTCTGACTGGGTTTGTGCTACTATTATTGATGATGACGACGATGATTATACTATTAGCAATTGTATTAATACAAAGTTAGAAAAAAAGATAGAAAATATACAGGACATAAATAGCAGTGAAGAAATAGAAATAGAAGTTGTAAAGAAACCAAGAAAATATACTAAAAGGTCTCCAAAAGTTAAAGAAGAGAAAATATCTAGTGAGCCAATTATCATAGAATGTCTTTTAAAAAAATTCTATCATCAAGATACTAATATATTTGAAGTTGGCTGTGATGAAGCAGGACGAGGCCCTATGTTTGGACGAGTATATAGTGGCGCAGTTGTTTTACCTAAAGATGATAGTTTTGATCATTGGAAAATGAAAGATAGCAAAAAATTTACTTCAAAGAATCCTAAAAAAATACAAGAAGTTGCTGAATATATTAAACAACATGCTATAGCTTGGGCTGTAGAATATGAAGATGAACAAGTTATTGATGATATAAATATATTACAAGCAACACAATCTGCTATGCATAAAGCAATTCGTTCTGTTTTACGTCAGTTAAAAACAATAGACACTAATAATTTGTTCTTATTAATTGATGGTAATTATTTTAAACCATTAACTATTTGTAATAAAAGTAATAATCGTATTGAAAATGCTAAATATGAAACTGTTGAAGGCGGGGATAATAAATATACAGCAATTGCGGCAGCATCTATTTTAGCAAAGGTAGAGCGAGATAAATATATTGAACAGTTATGTTTAGAAAATCCAGAGCTAGTTGAGCGTTATGGTATTGATGGTAATAAAGGATACGGTTCTAAACAACATATGGATGGTATTAAAAAATATGGTATTACAAAATGGCATCGTAGATCATTTGGTATTTGTAAGATGTTTGCTTAAATAGTATTAGTATTAGTAATTTAATTAATAGTATATATAAGATTAAAATTGATATATAAATATTTTTTATCTAATTATAATAACAAATATTTATAATGACAAAGATACTTGTATTTGATACAGAGACTACTGGCTTACCAGAAAAAACATATAATTCATTTGAAAAACAAAAGGAACATGAAAGGAAAATGCTTAGTATAAGTGAGTTAAAAAAGAAAAATAATGTTTGGGCTAGTGAGATAGAAAAATATCCTAGTATTATTCAGTTAGCTTATATTTTATATAATACTGATAATCCTAGTGAAAGTAAAATATATAATAAATATATTGATATTCCAGAGTCTATAAATATATCAGAAGAAAGTGAAAAAATCCACGGTATTAGTAAAGAAAAAATTAAGTCCATAGATAGTTTTAGTAAAGCATATATTTATGATAGTTTAAAAGAGTTTATGATGGATTTTGCCGAAGCTGATGTAATTGTAGGTCATAATGTAGATTTTGACAGGCGAATGATTGTTGCCGAGTTTTTGCGACTATCTAAAGACCTTAATATGCCACACATTAAAGAAATAATGAAGGATGAGAATTTTGAATGTACGCAAGAAATAACAACTCCTGTATGTAATTTAAAGAGTAATTTTGAATATACAGACCCAAAAACTGGAATATCTAAATACATTTACAGAATAAAATCGCCAAAACTTATTGAAGCATATGAACACTACTTTGGATATAAACCTGATGGAACACAAATGCACGACGCAATTATAGATGTTGTTGTATGTCTCCGTGTATATGGTATGTCATTTCCAGGAGGTCAAGCATTTGATGTTTGTAATACAAATGATAAAATAAAGGAACTAATTTTAAAAGTATCGCCACATAATCAGGATACTTGTGAAGTGACAAATCAGTTTCTAGTATCAAATGATAATCAAGGGTTCTTACAGCCTGGTATGGTTCCAATTAGTAATGCGCTATCTAAGTCTCGTTCTTATTCTAAGTCTCGTTCTATAGCTAATTCTATATCTTTTAATCCTGGATCACAAGAACTATAATATTATTTCTATGCTGAACACATTTCACAAATCTCTTCACCACTGTCACCTTCCTTTGTATCAGTTTTTTTTAATTCAGGCTCAATTGTAAATTGCTGTGCTTGATGTTTTGCTTTTCTTCGCAAATAATATATACCAGTTTTAAGTCCCTTTTCCCACGCATAGAAATGCATTGATGTTAACTTATTATATACAGGATCTTCCATCCACAAATTCATACTCTGACTTTGACATATATATGCTCCTCTATCAGCAGCCATATCAATTAAATGCTTCATTGGTATTTCCCATACAATCTTGTATTTATTACGAATATGCTCTGGAACAACAGTTAGCTGTTGAACTGAACCCTTATTCGCAATAATATTATTTTTAATTTGCTCATTCCATAGACCTAAGTTTATTAAATCCTTCATTAGATACTTATTTGGTAATACAAATTCACCAGCTAATGTTCGTCTACTATAAATATTACTAGTTATTGGTTCAAAACACTCATTATAACCCAGAATTTGTGATGTAGATGCGGTTGGCATAGGCGCAATTAGTAATGAATTTCTTAGCCCATTATCAATAATTGACTGTTTTAGAGCAGACCAATTATAATTAAGACTAGATGAGTGTCCTGTAAAATTATTCCACATATCAAATTGAAGAATGCCTTGTGACGCAGGAGAACCAACAAAAGAACTATATGCGCCTTCTAATCCAGAAGGAAGTTTTGTTAATTCGTCTTCAGTAAAATGTATATAACCAAGATCTTTTTTATTTTTACGATCAATTGCTATTTCATTACTCTTTGTTAAGGCTCCATAATAAATGGTCTCAAAAATATCCTTATTTAGTTGTCTTGCTTCTTCTGAGTGAAAAACAATATCCATCATTATAAATGTATCAGCTAATCCTTGAACGCCAATACCAATAGGTCTGTGTTTAAAATTACTTATTCTTGTCTTTTCAGTAGGATAAAAATTAATGTCAATTACACGATTCAAATTATTAGTTACTACCTTAGTAACTTCTAGTAATTTGTTAAAATCAAACTGTTTAGTTTCTTCATTGACAAATGCCGGTAGAGCAATTGAGGCTAAATTACAAACAGCTGTCTCTTTATTGTCTGAGTACTGTTGAATTTCAGCACATAAATTTGAGCTCTTAATGGTGCCAAGATTTTTCTGATTAGATTTTTTATTGACAGAATCTTTATATAATATATAAGGAGTTCCAGTTTCCATTTGCGCATCTAAAATCTTAAACCATAAATCACGAGCATTTATTTTTTTACGAAAACTGCCTTGTGCTTCATATTTTTTATATAATTCTTTAAATTCGTCTCCATAGACATCACTTAAACCAGGACATTCGTGAGGACACATTAAACACCATTTACCATTTTCTTTTACTCTTTCCATAAATAAGTCAGACATCCATAAAGCATAAAATAAATCACGTGCTTTCATTTCTTCATCACCATGATTCTTTTTTAGTTCTAAGAAATCTTCTATATCAGCATGCCAAGGTTCTAAATAAATAGCAAACGATCCGTTCCTTTTCCCAGACTGATTTACATAGCGTGCTGTATTATTGTATACTCGTAACATTGGAACAATCCCATCAGTTTTTCCATTAGTTCCCTTTATATAAGAATCTTTTGCTCTTATATTATGAATATGTAATCCTATACCACCAGAATATTTAGATATAAGAGCGCAGTCTTTTAATGTATTATAAATACCTTCAATACTATCTTCTTCCATTGCGATTAAATAACAACTAGACAATTGTTGCCTTGGTGTTCCGGCATTAAAAAGTGTAGGAGTAGCGTGAGTAAAATACTTAAGAGATAATAAATCATATGTTTCTTTTACAAGTCTAAGTGTCTCATTTGGGTTCTCAGTTTTTGGGTCACCGTGAATACCAAGCGCAACACGCATCCACATATGCTGTGGTCGTTCTACAACTGTTGTTCCAGTTTTAAATAAATACGCTTTTTCAAGTGTTTTAAATCCAAAATAATCAATTAAATAATCACGATTATAATCAATCATTTCTTCAATTTCTACTATATATTCAGATGTAAATTCAAATAAAGAATCAGATAATAATGGAGTACGTTGTCCCTGGGCATCTTTAAAATTATATAATATATTTACTATATTTGAAAAATAAGAATGAGTATTTTTCTGATGATTTGATACTACAATTCGTGAAGCAAGTGTGCCATAATCAGGATTCAAAGTAGACATTGATGCGCATTGTTCAGCTAATAATTCATCTATCTTTGTAGTAGAAATTGTATCAAATAGCTGATCAATAATTTTGATTACTAGTTGTTGATAGTTAATTTGAATACCTACTTCTTGTCCTAATTTCTTGACTCTAGATAGAATTTTATCAAAGGCTACCTCCTCCAATTTACCATTTCTCTTAGTTACTCTCATATTGTCAGATGCCACGTGTTCTTTGTTCATTTATATATAAATTGTGCTATATCTTTTTAAATATTTATTAAATAATAATAAATCAAATAATATTAATTTATTATTATATATAAATGAATACATTCTTATTTTTATTCGCAATACTGGCATTAGGTTTATTTTTTGCGCCAATGATTAAGATAGAAGGTTTCTCAACTAACAAACAAGATTTAGAAACACCCGGAATATTTCCTCTTTCCGTTGATAAGCCAATATTAGATAGTTTTCCTTTAATTGGTAAAGGAACTGTGTCTGATAAAAAATATAGTGATATATGGTTTGATTATCCAGAATTTTCAAAGAGTTCTTATGAACAAATAACAAATAACTTGCGTTATGTTAATAATCCTGATGAAGGAACATGTATTAGAGCTGATATGTGTAATGCTTTGTATAAAAAAATAAAAAATAAATCTAATATTGTGAAACCATTACCTCCTGCTGAAGAGGGACCTGGTGCTCGTGTTGGATATTACCGAACTGAGCCAAATTTGTTACCATTCTCTATTCCTGATAATGAGAATATATTATATTAAGAGTCATTGTCTACATCTATATCTACATTTACATCTACATCTACATCTAATTTTATAATACTATTAAATTTTAATAGACATTTTGTTTGTGATTGCGTTTGAGACTGTGTATTATTTAGTAAATCAAACGCATTTGTTTTTGTTTTACGATTTGGAGCTCTATGTTCAAATCCTGAAACTCGTTCAGTAACTACTGTTTCCCAGAGTTCCTCTAATTCCCATATATTATCTTCAAACCACTGCCTATTTCTACATACTAATACACAGCTCATCTGATCTAATTTCCAATAAATAAATTTTATATAAGTATAATTATATTTCTCTGATTGATATAAATCTAACATATCTTCTTCCCACTTTAGTATATCATTTGGCTCAATAATATCCAGTGGCTTATATACATAATATGGTTTGCCTTCTTTAGTATGAAAATATATAATAATTCCCTTATGTTTCAAGTCATTTGATAAGCAACTATTAATAAATTCTTTACCAGTTTCATCTTCATAAATCTCGTCAGAATTTATATCTTGATTATACGCATTTTGGTCAGCATATTCTGTAAATCGCGTTTCTAAAAAGTCGCACTCTTCCAAATCACAAACCTTCATTTGTAGCTGCATTTGAATCCAATATTCTTTCTTAGGTATGCCATCTATTTCTCTATTTACAATATTTTTAATTTCCAACATACGCCCATATCGTGATGATTTTATATCTGTATTAATTCCATCTGGTGAAGCGCCTAGAAACGCATATTCTTCATCCTGAATACAACCAAAGTCTTCCACTTTAGTCTCATATATGTGCTCATAAATTTTTACTGATAATGGCTCATATTTTTGACCCCAATGAAGTGTTGAATTAACATTTACCATTTTTACTTCTTCAACAAAATCTTCATCTAATAAGGATGATTGTGTATTTGATAGAGCCAATGGTTGGCATTTTTCATAAATTAATTGGTTCTTAGTTGCTTGGCTCTCAAATGCTTTATATGCGTTACTTGCTGTAATTAAATTATGGCGAAATTTATACCATTCAGGTGTGCGTTGAGCCGGTTGAGGTTTATTTCTTAAGCATTTTAATTGTTCATTAATATAGTCATAGTCTGGCTCTACTAAAATACGGGCATCTTCGTAAGATCTTGTAGGCATAAAATCATTAAAGAAATCCTTAGTTGCTTCTTCTATAATTTCATCTAATTCGTTTTCAGCATCATCATTGAAGAAAATATCATCTTCAAATTGCGCATACATAATTTCATTAATGTTCTCTTCAAAAATATCTTCAAAATCCGGCTCTGTAATTATTTTTGGATTATTTCTGATAAATTCCTCCATTAAATACAAGCACGTATCATATAATTCTAATGCATCTTCATCTGTAAAATAAGGTGTTTCATCTGCTGTTATTTCATTAATTATATTATCTAGTTCTTCTAAGGCAAAATTAAAGAATGTAGACATTTTTTAGTTTATTAATTATTATAGAGATACTTTTATGTTATTATTTATATACAATAACATAAATATATAATAGTTCAATTTTATATAATAATTTTATATTAATCTGAGTCAGAATCATCATTATTAGCTACAACATTTTTAGCAGTCCCCTTCTTTTTTGGTGCTAAGCTTCTTATAGTTGATACACGCTTATCAATATTTTTTAATGTAAAATGAATTGTTGGCTTATTGAAATGTAGTGCCGGAACCTCTTTAATTTCACCAGTATCCTTATCATATATTACATCTTTAACTCTTTGTAGTCTTTTCTTATCTAAACAGTCCTTAAAAAATGCGACAAGTTTACTGTATTCGGGTTCAGTAAGGCTCTGTTCTGTTCTATATTTTTCAGCAAATAATAGGAGTTTTTTTGTCTTAGCTGTTTTATCTAGTTTAGACCATGGCTCATTGGCATTACTGATCTTTTCATTTTCCAAGAATTTATCTAGTGTAGATAAGTTAGTAGCTGATTTTGGCTCATTCCAAGTAGATCCATTATTAATCATTGATTTATATTTTATTGTCTTCAGTTCATTACAAGTGTCATTATTATTTGATTTTTTGCTAATAATTACTTCTTCTTTTATTTCTGTTAAGTCCATTTTATTAGTTTATATTATAATATAGTATAGCGAGTTAAGTTTAACTTGTTTTAAAACATTATATTTATATTTATTGTTTATATTGTTTTTACAGTTTATCTTATTATATAATTTATTGCGCAAACTTTTAAAACTTTTTGTATTATTGGATACTATGAATAATATTAATATAAAAACAATATTTATTGCTGCTCCAGAAAATAAAAATAAAAATAATACTAGTAAAAATATATTAATAGAAGCAGAAAAAGTAGAAATAGTAGAAGAAGAACAAAATACAACAAAAAAAATGTTTATACTAACAAATAATGAAACTGATTCTGTTAAAAAAATAAAAAAAAAAGAGAAAGAAAAGAAACTACGTGTAGAAACAAATACTTGGGGACTAATTAATGAAGACTTACTATTTGAAACACAATTAGAATTATTAAAACAAATTAATGATATTATAAATAATAATAATAGTAATAAAAAAATATTTAATAAACATCAGCAACTAATTGTTAGCCATATTAAATCTAAAATATGTAGTTATAAACATCAGGATATTTTAAAGAAGAAGTTAAATGAAGCGGATTTTGTTAGTTTTAATGATGTTATAACCTTACTAATTGATTCAAATATGAAATGTTATTATTGCGCTTGTGAAACATATTTACTTTATGAAATTGTTAGAGAAATGAAGCAATGGTCATTAGATAGAATTAATAATGATATTGGACATAATAATAATAATCTTGTTATTTGTTGCTTAGAATGTAACTTAAAACGCCGACGAACTAACAAAGATGCGTTCTTTTTTACCAAGAATCTTAAAATAACTAAGAAACATTATAATAATAATAATAATGAAAATGAGAATAAAAGCGTTAAATAATTCATTATTTAAGATAATTATAAATATATAATGAATTATTGGAAATGGAGTAATGGAGAAACTTATTATCAAAGTGCCAGAAAACCATCTATAAAAGAGTCAGCAACTAACAATAATATAAATTATGATACTAAAATGAATGCTATTGAACAATCTTTAGCAGAAGATATGCCAACTGGATTTGGCTTAAATGATTTTAATGAGTATAGTGGTATAAATAGTATGAATGATAATAATTTTTCTAATATAGAATCTAAACGCGAATCACTTGACAATAAAATGTCTGATCGTGAACTTATTAGTCAACGAGGGACTAATCCATTTTCAATGCAAACAAGTTATGTTAATGATGTTGTAACTCGTGATATGTTTTTGAAACCAATTAATACAACACAAGGACGCACAAAGAATCAAAATAATCCAAATGGTGAACAAATGGGAAATTAATATAGTATAAGTATAACTAGAATTTACACGCTTCTAACACACATAGTGTGGAGCAATCTGTTGACTAAATAAGCCAAGAAAGAGTTGATTAACAAGAAGAAAGTATGAATAAGCATCTTCATATCAATCTTGTTAATATGTGTTATCATATATGTGACAACGGAAATAACACTCAACACAAAAGCAATGCCAAAGAAGATTGACAAAGCATAAAAGTAGATACAATATTCTTGGCCTAAAGGTCCAAAATAAGTGTTCATGAAATCATTCATATTCATATTAATACTATAGTTCTAGATTTTATTTTTATTTTATATATTTTGTTAATTTGCTAAATTATTAAAAGTAAAATATAAAACTAAAATAATGAAAAAACTACTTAAATATAATTTTAAAAACTTAAATAATGACAACAAATAGTTCATATACAACGCAAAATGATTTATTGCTAAAAAACCTATTAGTATTTTATGATACTAATGAAAATGATAATCTTGATAATATGCTACGAATTATTACTGGTGAATCTAAAATTTCACTTCGTATTGTAGACTGGTTTGCGACCAATTATGCCAAGAAATTCTATACATTGTATACTATTGAACAAACAGCAGATAATGTTGCGCGCCGATTCAAAGTATATGATGATTATAAGTTGAAGCTAAAGGCTTATAGTAAGCGCCGTTTTGACCCATTTTGTCGCTGGGAACGCATTAGTATTCCTTATAAAAATGGCACATCAATTGAGACCACTATTGGTCAGCTAAATTTTTTCAAGTGGGCTTTAGAAAATAAGGTAGTTGATTATATTGGAGAAAATTATGAGACAATAGAAAAAGATATGAATAGTCGTAATAGCACATCAAAACGCAAGGAGACAATTGTTGATAATTCAAAGACACGAAAGAAGCGAGAAGAACTGTCTATTTCAGCAACCAAGAGTATCAAGAAAGAAAAAGTAGAAATTGTAGTCCATTTTAATTAACCGAGACGCCAATATGTGGTTGATAAAGAAAGGTGGCTATTAATTTATTTTGCCCAGCTTATTTTATAATAATCACAGCAATTATGCTGACTTTTTGTAATATTACTGTCTGGAAATATGTATTGTAATCTTTGTATAACACGGTTTCTTATTATTTTTGGATTAATATTTTTTGGAACTATAATACCATTATAATTTTGTTCTTTTGATACCCATTCATTATAACCATCATAATTATTACATTTATCATCTAACTTTCTGTTTTTAAATTGGAGGCACATAATAGTAAAATTAAGAGATGTTTTGCCATTTAATGCTGACTTGATAACGTGTTCCTGAATATAACTAAATTTATCTTCTACTAGAGAATCAATATATAATCCTCGTAATTGATATGAGAGCATTTGCGGATTATCATCATAGTCATCATTATCTAGTTTTTTATGATATTTATTTAATTCAGTTAATATAACAGTATGAATTAAATAAATAATAACAGCAGTACATAATATATATAATAAGAATAAATAGGTATTGTTCATTTTGTTTTGTTATAGGTTATATTATCATTTTTATTATTCAATTTTTTTATAATAAAATAAATATATTAAAAATAAGTATTTATACATTATTAGACAATATAATTAATAAATGGGTAATACTCAGTCAATACAAAAAATAAATTTTGAAGATATGCAAACAGTAACAAAAAATCCAGAAATATACTTACTTATTAATACACTGCCAATATCAGATCAGCAATGCTTAATACGTGGCACTATTAGTTGCGAACAAGAAGAACACGCTATTAATAAGTATCTTAAAGAAAATAAGGGATTACGTATTATTGTATATGGAAAAAATTGTAATGATGATAGCGTTCAGAAAAAATATCAGCAATTATTAACATTAGGATTTTATAATATATATGCGTATAAAGGTGGAATGTTTGAGTGGCTAATGCTTCAAGATATTTATGGAGCAGAAATGTTTCAGACTACAAAATCTGAAAAAGACATACTTAAATTTAAACCTCCGCCAATGTTGAATATATCACTTTTAGAAAATTAGATTATATATTTGGAAATATAAGATTTTTAATTACAGACTGTTTCTGTTTCTGAATTTTTGCTTCTTGTTTTTGTCCTGATTCTTGCTCTAATTCTTTCAATGATGGCAAGATTAGTCCTGTTTTTCCTTTTTCTTCATTAACATCTAACACATCTAGTGCCATATTTGATAATTGGTCTGCGCGTTTATTAAACTCACGATAAACATGAGTTACTATAATATTATCAAATTGTGCCTTTAAATGTTGAACCTCTTGATAAAGCTCTTGTAATCCAGGATTTCTTACTTTATATTCACCATTAATTTGATTAATAACTAATTGGCTATCACCATATACTTGTAAGGATTTAATATTTCTAGATAATGCTTCTTTTAATCCTAATATGAGCGCACTATATTCTGATTGATTGTTAGTTTTTATTCCAATATATTGACACGCAGCCCATATTTCTTGACCATTATAAAATATAACAGCACCTATTCCTGCTGGACCAGGATTGCCTCTTGATGCTCCATCAAAATTTAATGTATATTCATATGGTTTTGTATTCATTTCTATATATTTATGTTTAGGACTAGGAGTATTTTTATTTTTTACATATTTTAGTGCTACAGGAATAATAATACTTAGTTCTGGTTTCTTATTATTTTGAGATGACATTATTTATATCTATGTTTATTTTTTTTATTTATAGTTAATATTTAAAATTAATATTTATAATTCAATTTTTATAAGAAATTTAATTATAATTGTAGTATATATTATTTATAAAATGATGCCTTCAGGTTTTATAGTATTATTTTTCTTTCTTTCTATAGTTTCTAGTCCCTTCATAAATAATTTATTGTTAGTTAAGGGTGATACAGAGTGTCCAATAGTAACAACTTCTGGTGACCGCAGACAAAATAAAAACTCATTACGAATTGTCCAATATAATGTAGAATGGTTATTTGTTGATTACAATAGTAATGCCAAATGTCCCGGTTCAGGATGCCCTTGGACAACTGTATCTAATGCGCAAACACATTTATCTTATGTAGCAAATGTTGTAAAGGGACTAAATCCAGATATTATTAATTTCTGCGAAATAGAAGGCTGTGATGAACTTAATATGTTAATAAGTGCGTTAAATGATAACAGTTACAACCCATATTTAAAAGAAGGCACTGATACAAGCACAGGGCAAAATGTGGGTCTTTTAACACGTATAGATCCGCTTGTAAATTTATATCGCAGTGAAGAGCGTATTTCATATCCAGTTCCTGGTTCTAAATGTGGATATACGGGGTCTTCATCTACATCTGGTGTTAGTAAACATTATATTACTGAGTTGAATTTGAATGGCATTAAAACGGCACTTATTGGAGCCCATTTGTTAGCATATCCAACTGATAAGACACGATGTGCCGAGCGAGAAGCACAAGCGCAAGTATTACAAAATGTAATTTATGGGTATATTGCTAAAGGCTATGAAGTTATATTTTTAGGCGATTTGAACGATTTTGACGCAGAAGTGCCCGATATTAATTCTGATAAACCAATTTCATATGTCCTAGATACATTGAAGGGGCTCTTTGGCGCAAAAAAAGGCACGTACACACTTACAAATGCCGCGTCAAAAATGGCGCAATCAGAGCGCTACAGTGACTGGTATGATTCTGATAGTAACTGTGCTACAAGCTCTCAAAAAGATTATTCAATGATAGATCATGTGCTAATGAGCTCTAAAATTTTTAGTAAGATTTCTAAGGTATCTATTTATCACGGATATAAAGAATATTGTGATAAGTTAGATTCCGACCATTATCCGGTTGTAATTGATTTAACTTTTTAATAATATATATTATATCATTTATTAATATATAATGTCTGCTATGTTTAATATTTTTGGTCGTATGTATGAAAAACGCATTTTTTTAATAATGGTGTTTATTAATTTATTAATTCAGTTAGGTATTACATATTATATAATGAATAAGACAAACAATCCTGAGATAAGGACAATTCCATTATTTATAGCGCAACTCATAATTATTTTTATTTTTGTTTTTGTTCCAATGCCTAAGATATTGAAATTTGCTTTATTTTGTTTATTTTCATATGTATTTGGAGTTATGCTTAGTGTTTACAAAAAGAAATATAGTTTAACCGCAATTGATACTGCTATTCAAGGTGCGATGTCAGTATTTGGCGTTATGTTAGCAACCGGTATAGCAATAACTGCTGGTGGAATTAATTTAGGCTACAAGTTTGGGGCCTTTTTATTTTGGTCATTATTGTTACTAATTGTATTTCGTTTAGTTTTTGTATTAGGTCAACATATGTCTCAAGTTAATAAATATCTCTCGTTTTTTGGAATAATATTGTTTGCGTTATATGTTTTATATGATACAAATGAAATTTTACAAAGAAAATATTATGGTGACTTCTTATTAGCATCAATGGACTATTATTTAGATATTATTAATTTATTTTCAAATATTCTTAGTTTTAATTCTAATAACTAACAAATACTATTATAGATGAATTTATTGAGAAAAAACATAATGTCTAATTTTAATATTATAAATTATACATTATACGTTATTCTAGACCTAAGAAAACTTTAATTGACACAATCCAATCATCAATTACTTCTTTATTTTGAAATATATCTTGATTTCCATTTAATACTAATTGACTTGCTTTTAATCCCATTGTCTCATCTAGAAACGCACCGTGATACTCGTGACACGATTTTAAATAAGAAAGTGGAATAACTTCTTCTCCAATGCGAGCACGCTTATGAATACGTTCATAGCACTTTTCTGGTTCTGTATTAACATAAATAATATCATTTACTGGAAAGTCCTTAGCAAACTCATCAAACCAATTTAAATAAATCTGAAAATTTACATCTTCTATTTTACCTTGATCAAATAACATCTTCGCAAATACATATTTATCAGTATATAAACTGCGCTCAGTTATAATTACATATTTATTTTTATTATCTTGGCTATCATTTTTCTTAATAATGTCTCTAACCGTCTCTCTTAAAATTGTAAGTCTAGAAATATAGGCCATCATTTGAAAAGCAAAGGAATATTCGCGCTGATTTGCGTAAAATTTCTGAAGCATTGTATTGCCATCTTTGTCCTTAATCTTTTCCCATTCATCTACTGGCTCTCTTAAAAATATTATATGTTCATTGTCCTTAAATATTGTCTTTAATGTTTCCAGCAATGTTGACTTACCTGATCCAATATTTCCCTCAATAGATACAATTGTAATATACTCATTGATAGCCATTTTAGTTTATTTATTATTTATACTACTATTTTTATTTTGTTTTTCTAATTCAATTTTATTTTGAGGGGTCTAAAAAAATTGATTTAAAAAATGTATTTAAAGAAATAAGCATTAAATATAATAAACAACCAAATTTTACCTACATTAAAATGGATCTTAAACAAATTAAATTATCTAAATCCGAATGGGACTCTATTGAAATTCCCGTTTCTAGCCAAGAAAATGAAGTTCTTAATCTAATAATCAAAGGATATTCTGACGTTAATATTAGAATTAATAAAACAGATTCTCTCTTTACATTTCTAAAGATAGAATTTAGTAGCGAAATAGAAGAATTTCTTTATAATAAATATTTCGCAGATAAGATCAAGAAGATTGTATCAACTCATAATTTATCATTTATCAAATTTGAGAAAGGAAAAGCAAATGGAAAAAAAGAAAAGAGAAAGGATGAAGAATCTACTGTTGTAGAAAATACAATATGCTATATTGATGTGGTGTCAGATGTTAAACTCAAGACCAAAGACCAAATTCGTCTATCTCGCAGTGAAAATATTGACACATTAAATACAAATATTTATGAGTTTGTATTGTTCAGACACTTTGAACAAATGGTATCTGAGAAAGCAGACAAAAACAAACACTGGCTATTTCATTATTATACATTGAGTAATCTAATTAATAATAATATAGAACACATAAATATTCATTTGAAGCGCGTAATTTGTGCTGTTTTGGAGCACTATGAAAATGCCAATGAAGTTGATTTGGGATATATTATTGATAATTCATATGAATTTATTGAGCGCAATTCTAATTTATTAAAATACAGTGATCTTACATTGTATGATCATCAGAAAGAAATATTTAATGCAGTAAAGACTAAGCAATCTAAATTAGTTTTATATATTGCTCCAACCGGCACTGGTAAGACACTAACACCACTTGGTCTATCTGAAGGTCATCGTGTTATATTTGTTTGTGCTGCGAGACACGTTGGTTTAGCATTGGCAAGAAGTGCTATTTCTGCTAATAAGAAGATTGCGTTTGCTTTTGGTTGCTCTAGTGCCGAAGATATTCGTCTACACTATTTTGCGGCAAAGGAATATACTGTAAATAAACGCACTGGAGCAATTAAAAAGGTTGATAACTCTGTTGGAGACAAAGTTGAAATAATGATTTGTGATATTCGTTCTTATTTACCTGCGATGTATTATATGTTGGCATTTAATAGAGCCGAGAAAATTGTAGTTCAATGGGATGAACCAACTATTACAATGGATTATAATGAACACTCACTACATAAGATTATAAAGAAGAATTGGAGTGAAAATATGATTCCTAATATGATTTTATCATCTGCTACTTTGCCAAAGGAACACGAACTTGTTCAGACTATATCTGATTTTAAATCTAAATTTAGGTCTCCGCGAGTTTTTAATATTGTTAGTCATGACTGTAAGAAAACTATTCCACTAATTGACAATAATGGATATGTTATTATGCCTCATCATTTAAGTGATAAATATGAAGAAGTATTAAAAGTCGTTGCTCATTGTGAAGAACATATGACACTCTTGAGATATTTTGATTTAAAAGAAACATCACAGTTTGCTATGTTCTCAGAAAGAAATAATTATGTTAAATCAACTGCTAAATTCTCGCGTAACTTTGCCAATGTTCACGATATTAATATGAAAAGCATTAAATTATATTACTTGAAGGTTTTAAAGAATATATTACCTGAATCTTGGAATTCTGTTTATACTGCGTTCCAACTAGGTAGAAAGCAAAGAATTGTGCCAAATACTGGAATTGATCCAAGCGGTAATAAAATATTAAAGACCCGTAGTGTGGGATCTACTAGAGAAAACAGTAATACTTCTTTAGGTGGAGGAGGAGCATTATCTAGAATGGCATCAACAACATCAACTGTCAGTTCTAACATTATTCAGAATCCTATAGCAAATGCCGGTGTTGTAAATGGTAGTTGTGCGATTTATGTTACAACTAAGGATGCATATACTTTAACAGATGGTCCTACCATATTCTTAGCAAATGATGTCCAAAAGATTGCCAAGTTTTGTATTCAGCAAGCAAATATTCCCGCCAGTATTATGAAAGATATTATGGAGAAGATTGAATTTAATAATACATTAAATGAAAGAATTTCAGATATTGAGAGCGAATTAGCATTTGAAGAAGAGAAGATTATGAATAAATTATGCGGCTCAAGTGGAACATCAAAATCAATGGAAAAGAAGAATAAGAGCAAGGGCAAAATAGCATCTGATATGCTTGACAAGACTGATGACGCAAATATTGTAAAAATGCGCGATACTCTTGAAGAATTAAAAAAGATGGTAAAAAGCGCAACACTTAATGATATATTTATTCCTAACAAATTGGCTCACTTAGGTATTTGGGCTGAAAATGTGAAAGCAAATACTAAAAATGCGTTCACTAGTAATATTGATGAGGCCACAATTTCATCTATTATGTTACTAAAGGATGTAGAAGACAGTTGGAAGGTTCTACTTCTTCTTGGCATTGGTGTATTTACTGAGCATAAGAGTATTGCTTACACTGAAATTATGAAGAAGTTGGCTGATAAACAATTGCTATATTTAATAATTGCTGATACGGATTATATTTATGGCACAAATTATCAGTTCTGTCACGGATACTTAAGTAAGGATCTGAATATGACACAAGAGAAAATTATTCAAGCTCTTGGTAGAATTGGTCGTAATAATATTCAGCAAGAATATAGTGCTCGTTTCAGAGATGATTCTCAAGTTAAGACATTATTTACCAGTTTTAGGTCAGAAGACAAACCGGAAGTATTAAATATGAATGTATTGTTTAACTCGGCAAATGTTAAATGGGATGGTTCGGAATATGTTGAAATAGCTGATACAAGTAATTCAACAAATAATATTAATGATAATAATAATGATAATAATAATAATGAAAGTGATGAAAGTGATGATGAGTAAATTAAATAACTCTGGTATAAAAGTAAATTAGTAAATTAGTAAATTATAAATCAGAATTACTATCTTTTTTATTTTGATCTTCTTTTAATAATTTTATACCTTTTTCATAATATGGATTTGCTTCTGATAATTCGGTTGAATTATTATTTAGTTGAAAATGTTTTGAGGTTAATAACTGTGAAAGGTTAAATGAAGAATCTAAATTAATATTCTTTCTAATATAATTAGTTAAAGAGTAAACATTTATACCAGACCCTGCATTATATTTGTTTGATTCATCATTTATATCAGAATATATTTCTATGCCATATTTTTTATATACACTAAATAATTGTGGATCAATTAAAACAATATTACCTGTTTCTGTATACCAAAGTATTGTTGCGTGTTTTTCTCTTTTACCTGGATATAAGAATATTGTAATAAAACCTTTACCAATACTAGAACAATATTTTTGTAATTGTGTTACATATAATTTGGCACGATAATCAACCATTTCATTGGGATCCATATTTTCCTGTATTTCAGCATTAGTTACACCAAATAGTGAAAATTCTAGCCATTTAGTTTCTAAAGTAGCATTAACATTTAAATTTTGTGATATAGTATCAGCAGTCATTTTTACAACATTTAATAAATTATTTACATGAGTTTCAAGTGATATAGTTTTTAGAAAAAATAAAACATTTGAAGCACATGTGCCTTTTGAATTATCAAATACTAATGAATTTTTACCTGCGCTAACTATTCTAGATAAAACATCTTTGTCTTTTGTTGGTGTTAAAGCATCAGATGATAAGGGATTAAACATTAAAAATACTATTATTATAAAATAAAATATGAATAAATTTGCTCCACCCTTTTGATTATGTATTTTTTTAGTTTTTGTATTTTTTTTCTGATTTTTGCCCTTAGTTTTATTTTTTTTATTTTTAATTGTTTTATATCTTTTTCCTTTAGACTTTCTATTTTTATGCTTTCCTCCATTCATTTTATTTATTTCTCCATTTATCATTGGTGTTGTTTCTTCATTTGTTATATTATTTTCAAGTAGACCATTTGATAATTGTTTTACAATATTATTACAAATTTGTTCTATTTCTTCTGGTTTTTGTAATTGTCCTGTTTGTTGTAATGTTTGGATTGATTTTAAAAAATTATATGGTATATTTATATCTGTTTTAATTGTTGTTATATTTGTTGTACTTGGTTCTATATTTGTATTTATATTTGTAGTTGGCTCTATTGACATTATTTATATTATCTAGTTATTATAAATTATTGTAAATAATATTTACTAAAATTAATAAATAAATTATTTTAGGAGTAAAAATTGAAAAATATATATAAAATCATATATTTTAGATTATAAAAATAAAAATGCTAGCAATTATTATTATTTGTTTGTTATTTGTTAGTTCATATGCTTTTCAAAAAATAAAATTTAATAAACCTAAATGTAACTTATATTATATGAATGATGTTCATAAGTACATGTTACAGAATCAAAAACCTAAAAATTCACTTGTTATAAATAATATGTTAATACGTTTTTCAAAACATTCCGGACAAACTATAGAACACATAAAAGCGTGTATTAAGCCTGAAAGAAGTGTAAATAAAATAAAATAAAATATAATATATACTAATATTATATATCATTATGAATAATAAAGGTGGTAGTGTTAGTGATGCGTTTAAACAAGCTGGAACTAATGTAGCCGTTGGTATTGCTGATACAGTAGGATCAGTAGGACAAATTGCGTCATCTGTATCGAATACGGCAGTTGGAGTAACTGATAGCGCTGGAAAAGCGGCAGTTGCTGGAGTACAAATTGTATCATCAACAGTAGGCGCAATTGCTACAACAACACAACGAATGGAAAATAGTACAAAAGAAATGGCATTAAGAAGAGCTGAAATTGAAAGACAAAAAACTGCTCAACAAAAGGGTAAAACTGAAGCTGAAATTGCTCAAATTGAAGCAAATACAAAAATTCAATTATTAAAAATTCAAAATGATTATGATGAACAACAAGCTAGATTAAAATTAGAAAAAGAACAAAAATTAGATAAATTAAATTCGGAACAAACTCAACAATTATTAAATCAAAAAGATAATACAATTAAACAACAAAAAGCATACTATTATGGTTTTACAAAAAGTGATCCAACACCAATCAATACTGGATATAAAAAATCTAGTGTCCCCTTTTCAGAATGGTGTTATTCTTATATACCACAATATTTTGTAACAAATGAAGGCTCTATTATTGATATAGTTTTTTCTGAAACATTTCCAACTGGACAAAGGTCGCAAAATATAATAGCTATAAATAAAGCAACGGGAGGAAATATAGCAATTGGATTTGAAACACAAGCGCAAAAAGATTGGAAAGGCAAATCATATTATTTACAGGTTCCAGTAATTAAATTTCAAGAATCCAATAGTGAAACAAAAACCGTATTTGGCAAAATGTATTATACATTAATATGGTTTGTATGTCCTACAACTAATAGAGGCGGTAGGCGTAGAACTAATAAAAGAAGCAATAAAAAAACAAACAGAAGAAGAACTAATAGCAGAACTTATAAAAGACGTAAAACTTATAAAAGACGACATTAATTATTTTCATTAGTTGCCATCTTTTTAATAAGCTCATTTATTCCATTATTAAAATCAGTATCAATAGTCCATCCAAGTTGTTTTACTTTTTCATTGCTAATATAATATCGTTTATCATTAAATGGTCTATCTTCAATATATGTAATCCATTCATCATATGACATTGTGCCTTTAATTTTTTCTATTAATATCTTAGCAATATCTAAGACGGTATATTCATGATGATCATCACTTCCAATATTATATATTTCTCCAATTTCTCCCTTTTCTAAAACTAATTTTAAAGCAGAACATACATCATTCACATGTAAAAATGCTCTTACATTAGAACCATCGCCTTGAATAGTAACTTTTTTGTTCTGTTGTAGCTGCTGAATAAAACGTGGTATAAGTTTTTCAGGATATTGATTAGGACCGTAAACATTGTTACCACGGGTAATTATAATTGGCATCTTAAATGAATGATAATATGACTTCGCAATTAATTCAGCTGCTGCTTTTGTTGCGGCATAAGGATTTGTGGGGCACAAAATAGAGTTTTCATTTTTCTTTTCCTCATTTTCATTAAGCATTGATTCACCATATACTTCATCGGTTGAAATATGAATAAATCGTATAAATTTTTTATACCTTCTACAAGCTTCTAATAATGTATGAGTGCCTTGAACATTATCATGTGTATATTGAAGAGCATCTTCAAATGAATTTTGGACATGCGATTGAGCAGCAAAATGTATTACTGTATTAATTTTATAAATATTTAAAATATTAGAAATGAGATCATATGAGCATAAATTGCCTTTTACTAAATGATATCGCGATGAGTGCCTTACTTCTTCATCTATATTTAATTCTGATGCGCAGTAATACATCGCGTCTAAATTTACAATAGTTGCTTCCGGATTTTGCTTATAATAATAATTAACAAAATTGGAGCCAATAAATCCACATCCACCAGTAACAAGTAACTTCATTGCCTTCTTATTTTTGTATTATAAATTATAAAATGAATTATAACTTATAATATTTTTGCTCATTCTTTTTGCTCATTCTTTTTGCTCATTCTTTGGAGAACATCTCTAACGGCATTATGAATTAAACTAACAGAATTATTATAACTCAATGTTATGTTAGTTAGTTTTGTAGTATCTAAACAGTTATTTGATCTCTTAGATGCTAGAATCTGATTCTGTTCTTCAACTGTAAAATTCTCCCAAGTAAAATTAGGGTCTACAATTTCTTTATACATGCTTAATATTTCATTGTGACTAATTACTCCCGGATTTGTTAGATTTACAGTTCCTACTTGTTTATTTAATGCCATTTCTATTAATACTGGTAGCAATTCATCTAAAACTGTCATTGAGTTTGGCACAGAACATACTTTCTTATAGCTTGTAATCTTTGTAATAAAATTACGAGGACTATCTTTTTCATCTGTAATTGGCATTCTAATTCTGGCATTTAAGGTGCTATCAGAATATAATAGTTGCATTAATCTATCTGTATATCCCTTCACAATAGAATAAGATGATCCAACAAAGTTAGGCAAATCTTCTTCTACAAATCCAGTATCTGGGTCGCCATATAAATGAGTATTACTATCATATTCAAAAATACAACCAGTTCCTAAATATGTAAAATGAATGTTATTCTTTTTACTTAATTCAGCTAAACCAATAGGACTAAACAGGTTATCTCTCATATTCTCAACTAATTTACCTGGTTTCTCTAAATAGTCAATTGTCCCAATTACTTCATCATTATATACTCCGTGTGTGCGACCAATAAAACTCATAATATGTGTTACATTCTTAATTAAATCTATTTCTTTCTGTATCATTGGAATATCATCTGCGCGACATAATGACTTAATTACCTTAATATTTGCGTTTTGTAATAATTCTACTACTTTAGAACCAATCCATCCATTTCCGCCAAAAATAAGAACTACTGGTGTTTTAGACATTTTATAATTATATATTTATATTTTTATTTATATTTAAACTATTTTTCTAATAACTGTTATTATATTTTAAATATTTTATACACATATTATATAAATTATGTCTCGTAGTAGTAGTAATTATAGTAATGCTGAAAGAGATTTTCGGGAAGCAATGGCTGATTCTTCTGATAATGAACCTGAGATTGCTGGTGAAGAGGATATTGAAAATTTTGAAGCTCAAGATTTGCTTGGAGAAATAAGAGGTATAGGTGCTATGTCTGAATTAAGTAATATACAGGATTATCGACACAGAGAAAGAATGAGCCAAAGAAGAGATATGGATAGATATGGTAGTCAAAATAATGGGCAATATAGTATGGAAAATTTTATTGTTGAAGTTCTTGAATTAGATATGCGTAGTGAATATGTAAGAATGATGGATGCTGGGGAAAGAACTGATTATATTATTGATAAAGCAGTTGAAGCTATTAATAGTGGTCCAAAAGAAATACATTTTACACCTTATGAAGATACTGAATATAAAAAAATTAAAGCAATTTATGATAAACTTGCTAACGACCTTAAAGAAATGATATGTAGACATATTGGTTTATCACCTTGTCCTCGTAATAGTGATGAAGTAATTACAACAGCAATACATAAATTTCCTAATATATCCAATAGAATTGGGCGAGGTATGTCATTTGGATTTAAATTAAAAGTTATTGAAGACTATCTTGAAAGAGAGGCTAAGGCTTCTGCAAAGGGTGGAAGAAAAACTAGACGAAGACATACTAGAAGTAAGAGAAGAAGTGGTTCTAAACGTAGAAAAAGTTTTAGACGCAGAAGAATTACTAGACATAAGAGAATGTAATGTAATTTGTTTCTTCAAAGTTCATAATATAATATTTATATTATGAATAATTAATTTATTATTTATTTCAATTTTATTATTACAATAAAACCAATATAATAATTTGTAACACATTGCGCTTAGTTGGAATAAGCACTCTGTTTCCCATAAGTTTCCAGATGGGGAGGACTGTATCTTAAGCCAGCTCAGGTTGATTAGACCTTCATCGCTGACCCATATCCGTTCAGTCTCTGACGCCCTACCATATTCTATCATAGCGAATTTAGGTAGTAAGCATGCGGATTGCCCAATCTTTTTCATTATTACCATACCCGAGTTAATTACTCTCGGCCATCTAAAAGTTTCCAATTTAGACTTGGTAGAAAAAGCTATAAGGGGTTTCCCGAACAACAAGATATGTCGCAACATTTGTTTCCAAATGTCACTAGCAGTTAGCCTGGGGTTATTTATATTTATGCGACGGCTAAAATGGTTTTCTATAGTAAGTGGTCGCTTTACTATAGCATACTGCTTTTCGGCCCTGGTTATTCGCTTGCGCAAATGGTTAAGGCCTCCCATGCCACTCATAATTCTTAAAACGTTGTAGTTGGTAGCATAAACACGGACTTTAGCAGTCTTGGTGCCTTCAACGGTGGCGTTAGAAAGAACGAGTTGGAGTGTGGCGTTATCAATTCTGGAGAAGTTGCATGTGCCTGAAGGTTGGTGTTCCTCAGGGCGGAGAGCGAATGAGTAAACGTTAATACCTTCATCAGGGTTTCTGGTGTGGGCTTGGTAAGGTTGGACCCAAGAGAAGTAAGATCCTTCACGCTCAGAGAAACGATCTTGGCCGTTAAGTTGGAGCTTAGCGACGACGACAGGGTTTTGTCCCCAGCAGTGCATGTCAAGAGAGGTCTCAGAGAGAACGAATGTGCCAGCATCAGAAACACCGGAGTTATCGAGGTGAGATTGATCGAGGGCATCACCGGGAACAGCAACACCACCAAGGTTAACCTCGTTGTAGGGGTTGCTAGGACCGTGCCAGTATCCAGTGAAGCCAGCAGCAAGAGAACCAGCAGTCTCACCATAGTCAAGAGCACCGGCATCTTGGAAGAGACCACGAGCATCAATGTATGCACGAGAGTCAGCAGCAAGAGCAGCGGGGCCACCGAAAGCATGGATAGCGTTGGGGAGAGCATCAATGGCATCGGTGTAGTTGAAGGGTTGAGCACCGAGGACCTTGAAGAGGAGAGCATCGCAAGTCAAAGATGAGCAGTAGTCAACGTTTTGGTCAGGTTGAACAACCCAGATAAGCTCCTTAAC
>JACCDP011279413.1_pt1 | contig 26016 bp, 21 predicted proteins | sample 7445841 | NCBI WGS metagenome assembly JACCDP01 (sample SAMN15323441, study PRJNA562643) | freshwater metagenome | isolation source: river surface water | place: USA:Blue River Watershed | collected 2017-08-17 | reverse complement strand
TTTACAATTTCAACAAAGACAACAACAAGTTGCTTTGTGAGTATGACGACAAAGGTCGTTGCCTCGATGTGCAGTTGAATGATCCGGAAAATTATGTGCGCTATCATCTTGTCAGCCTTTTTGAAAGAATGAGGGCACAGGGGATCGCAAAACCCATGAATACCCTGATCCTCGGCTGTACCCATTATCCCTTCATGCGGGACACCATCCGGAACGTGTTGAATGAATTATACAATTTAAGGTTGAATGGTTCCTATCCTTATCGTTCAGTGATTGCTCCACATGTAGAACTGATCGATCCCGCAGTGGAAACCGCTAAAGAAGCCTATTTAGAAATGCGAAAATCGATGTTGACCAATACAGCCTCAAAAGATGTTAATAGATTTTACATCACCATACCCAATACTGCACTGGCTGAGGTAAAGCTGCAGCAAGACGGCTGGTTTACCTATGCCTACAAGTATGGTCGGGTCGAAGGAGAGAACAAGTCCTATGTAAAGTTTGTCTCCTTTGACAACAAGAATATATCATCAGCCACCTACGATCGACTCAAGCAGGCATTGCCGACAGTGTATGCTTCTGTCATTAAGGCTGCACAATCTTCCCCACCCAAACATGGTCAATAGCATGGGTCAGTTCAGATCTTCCAATGGCCTCCAACCGAGTATGGGAAGCTCGTTCCTCATTTAATCTCAACTGTCCTGCCTCCCCTTCCCTTGCTGTCAAAAGCCCGCAGCATTACAATGCCGGTTGATGGAATAGGAGAGGTATAAAGCGGACTGTTCACAGTGGGCTCAGTTCCATCTGTTGTATAACGGATCTGCATGCCCGGCAATTGAATATTGGCCAGTACTTTGCCATCAACTCTTTTTGCTCCAACTGTGGGAATGCGGAAATTCACTCCGCCCTGATAATAGTTGAGCTTGAACAGTTCCTGTTTGCCTACTGTATTCACAAAAACAGACCACGCATCATTGTACAAGGTTTTGGATCGGTTCTCATCTATTGTGGTGGCCCACTCGGGATCAACTGCCCAGGCCCTTTCTGCCAATCCCAGCATCTTGGGGAATGCCAGGTATTCCAGATCGGCGGCACTGCGGATGTTTTCGCTCCAGAGTTCTCCCTGGATGCCCACAATATTTCCTTTCCCATAGTCTGTAAGCTTGTCCTTTCCCTGCAAGAGTTTTGGATCGATGGGCACTCCAAAACGGTCTACAGCAGTATTCTTCAGATAATCGTAGGGAATGAAATAAAAAGCTTTGTCGATGTCTACAAATCCTCCCCAGTAATACCCCACCTCATCAAAATGCTTTTGATAAGCAAGATCAAAATAAAGATTGGATACCGGACACAAGACAACTTTGTATCCTCCATTCGCCAATCGGTAAGGAAGATCTTCAGCTCCCCAACCGACCACAGTATTCCACACATAGGCATGGAAGTTGTTGTTGGCGAACTCAGGATTGACCATCATCACACGGTTGCCATTCACTTTGGATTCACGCATGCCAATCTCTTCCCAGCCGGAAACATAAAGCCCTCTTTCTTTCAGGATCGCATGCACTTTCTCCCAGTAATAGATCCAAAGATCACTGGTCTGTTTGAATTTTTCTTTTGGGAGGGTTGAGAGTAAATTTTGAGCGATGGGAGATTTCTCCCATACCCCTTGCGGTACTTCATCTCCCCCCACATGGATGGTTTTCAGGGGCATCCCCGCTTCCTTGTGCATGTCAATGAAAGCATCTACGGCTGTCGCAATGAATGTATAAACGCCAGGTTGTGCCACACACATGACATTGTCGCGGAAGTTTTGCGCGGAGAGGTAAATGGATTTGTCGTCGGGGTCCGACAACAAATATTTTTTCGCTTCCGCTTCTTTGCCTTCCTGCATCAATCTTCTGTATCGGGCATCCATGGCCTTGATGGCAGCTCTTGCATGTCCGGGCGTTTCAATCTCAGGGATCACTTCGATATGCCTGTTTTTGGCGAAGCGAAGGATCTCGATATAATCTGCTCTTGTATAAAAACTGCTCTGAGGGTTGTTGGTATTACCGCCGGATCCATAGGCCGATGGCATGTGCTCTTTGCTGTCCAATGTATGACCGCGTTGCACACCAACAGTGGTCAGTTCTGGCAAGGCTGGTATTTCTACTCTCCAGGCATCGTCTTCACTGAAATGAAAATGCAGTTTGTTCAACTTGTACATGGCCATCCAGTTCAACACGCGCATCACCTGTTCCTTGGTTTGAAAATTTCTCGCCACATCAATGTGTAATCCTCTGTAATCAAATCTGGGATTGTCTTTCACAACAACATTGGGAATGGCAAGTGATGTTTGTGGATTCTTCCAGGTGTTGAGCGGCAGCAAGGCTTTGAGGGATTGAATGCCGTAAAAAATGCCGGCACCGTTGGATGATCGGATCTTGATGCCATTGCTGTTTACTTCCAATGTATATCCTTCCGCCGGAAGGGAATTGTCGACCACCAATTGGATGACATTGTTTGCGGCAGTTCCTTTGGCCAAGGATTTCCCTAAAAATAGTTTCAACTCTTCCACCAGATAACTTGCTTCTTTTTCAAAGGCAGCATCCGATTGGAGGACGGTTTGTTCATTCAACATGAACTGTCCTTCATTGGTCTTGAAAGATTCAGGTGTGGGAAGAATCTTTGGAATGGAAGCCGTGGGCAAATCCCTGGTATTTTTGTTCTGTTCAAATACCATCTCCGGTGTGATCTGATCATTGACCTGATCAGGCCGCAACTTGAATTTATTGATATCTGCCGGAGGCCTTGCAGAGGTATTGACGATGGCATGTGCCGTTTTGGGATCTTGGTCCCATACCCAATAATATCCTGATGGGGCATCGGATATGTTGAATGCCCAGGCATCCCCGATGCCTTCTACGCGAATACTTTCACTGGGTTTCAATCCCTTGAAATCCGCTCTGGGTTTCAAATAGAAAAGATCACCATGCCAACGAAAAGATGCAAAGGGACCGCACAGGTTGCTGTCGGCAATTTCTCTGTTGGCATTGTAATAAATCTTCCAGCCATTACCTGGCAACCATGATTTTTTCCCAGTGTTGGTCAGGGTCAATGCAAAGAGGTATTGATCTTTACCCTGGTAATTATTGGTAACCAATTGCCAGTCAATTTTGAGGTCGGCCGGATTGAACATATTCTTTTTCTGTGCCCAGGTAGCTTGTATGCTGAGGAAGGCGCAAAGGCCCAACCATAAAACTTTCTTCTTCATGCGGGTAAGTTAGGATTTTTTCATTTTCATGTTTCGGTCAACATCAACAATTGAGCTCATGGTATGTTTAATTGTCTATTTTCGGAACATTAAATGATTAATCATGTCTCAAGCCAGAAATTTATTCAGTTTTCTATTGCTGATCATGATCAGCCAAAACAGCTTTTCACAAAAAGATACCAGCTTCACCCGTTACAAAAACCTTCCCCTGAAGGCCAGTCGCATGTTTGATCTCAAGACGAACGAGGGAACCTGGACATCGGTTGATATTCATCCTGATGGCAAGAACATCCTGTTCGACATGATGGGAGATCTCTATACCATTCCGTCTACCGGTGGCAAGGCCATACAGATCACACGCGGACTGGCATTCGACCAGCATCCGAGGTACAGCCCCGATGGCAAGAAGATCCTTTTTGTATCCGACAAAAGCGGTGCCGAAAACCTCTGGTACATCGATACCGAGAAAAAGGATACTGTGCAATTGACAAAGGAAACCAACCAGAATTTTCCTTCGGCCGACTGGACGCCAGATGGAAAGTACATCGTTTATTCCAAGGGGCGCCGCGTCAACAAGCTCTACATGATCCATGTGAATGGTGGTGGCGGTTCTCAGTTGATCGAAGAGCCTGCTACTTTGAAAACCATCGATCCTGCAGTGAGTCCTGATGGCCGCTACATTTATTACTCATTTCGCACAGGTTCCTGGAACTACAATGCCCAGCTGCCGCAATACCAGATTGGTGTATACGATCGCCACAATGCCCGTACCAACAAGCTGACTTCCCGTTATGGTTCCGCTTTCACACCGGTATTGAGTGATGATGGGAAGTGGTTGGTCTATGGCACCCGTTTTGAAGACAAGACAGGATTGGTGATCAGGGACCTAAAGTCAGGGGATGAAAGATGGTTGGCCTATCCTGTTCAGCGCGATGATCAAGAATCGATTGCCGTTTCCGGTGTTTTGCCTGCCATGACCTTTACGCCGGATAGCAAACACCTGTTGGCTTCCTTTGGTGGCAAGATCAACAAGATCGATGTCAACACTGGTAAATACGATGAAATTCCCTTTGAAGTGGATGGGAAGTTGGAACTCGGACCAGCAGTACTGTTCAAATATCCTATCAAGGATACCAGTGCTGCTTTGGCAACACAGATCCGCGATGCCGTTCCTTCACCCGATGGAAGCAAACTGGCTTTTACCGTGTTGAACAGGTTGTATGTGATGGATTATCCCAATGGAACCCCCAAGCGCCTGACCAAGAATGAATTTACGGAAGCACAGCCCTCCTGGAGCCCTGATGGCAAGACCATTCTTTTCAGTTCATGGAATGCAGGCGGCGGGCATATTCATGCCATCTCTCCTGATGGCAATGGATTGGTTACACTGACCAAGGTGCCTGGATTGTATCAATCGCCCCGCTATACATTGAAAGGTGATCGCATTGTTTATGTGCATGCTCCCAATCAAAAGTTCAGGGATGCCTTTGATCCTGGTTATGATGATGCTGAAGACCTGCTCTGCTGGATGGATGCAAAGGGTGGGGAAGAGCATGTGATCGATCATGCCAATGGCCGCTACAATCCTCATTTTTCCATCAATGATGAGAGAATCTACCTGAACCAAGGGGGAAGCCTGATTTCCATCCAATGGGATGGCACCGATACCAAGGTACATGCAAAGATCAGTGGCATCACCACCTATGGATCCATTCCCATGCACAAAGGCAAACCAGCCATCGATGCTTGTATCATCCCCGAAGAACTGGGCTCTGATGATGCTCGTGAAAACAATCCTCCTTCTCCAGCCAGTGAGATCTGGTTGTCTCCCAAAGGAGAGAAAGCCATCGCCAAAGTCAACAATAATATTTACAGTGTTACCATTCCCTCTACAGGAAAGACCATCAGCATTTCCGTGGCAGATGCAGGCAGTGCTGCTTTCCCAGCACGACAACTGACAGAATTGGGTGGTGAATTTCCGGCATGGTCGGCTGACGGACAAAAGATCCATTTCAGTCTCGGGGCTGCTCATTTTATCTATGACCTGAACAAGGTAGAAGCGCTGGAGGACAGCCTCAAGCTGGCGAAAAAGCTGGCTGATCAAAAACCAGCCGATACCACCAAGAAAGTTCCAGCCAAGAAAGAAGATCCGAAATATACCCCTGCTGAAACATGGGTGAAAGTTTATTACAAGAAAGACAATCCACAGGCAACCATCCTGCTCAAAGGGGCCCGCATCATCACCATGAAGGGCGATGAAGTACTGAGCAAGGGAGATGTGTTGGTGGTGAACAACCGGATCAAATCAGTAGCCAAGAGTATTGCAGCACCCAAAGGAGCACAGGTGATCGATGTTTCCGGCAACACCATCGTGCCGGGCTTTGTGGATGTGCATTCCCACATGTGGCCCAGCTGGGGCATCCACAAGAATCAGGTCTGGATTTACGCTGCCAATCTTGCTTATGGCGTAACCACCACAAGAGATCCGCAAACGGCGACCACGGATGTGCTTACCTATGCAGATATGGTGGAAGCGGGACAAATGGTGGGTCCCCGTGTGTATTCAACCGGCCCCGGTGTAGGCTATTGGGCCTACAACGTGAAAGATTCTGCGCAGGCCGAAAGCATCCTCAAACAATACAGTAAGTATTATAATACGCAGTACATCAAAATGTACCTGACAGGCAACAGGCAGACAAGACAGTGGATCATCAATGCCGCAAAGAACCAGAAGCTGATGCCCACAACAGAAGGAGGATTGGATTTCAAATTGAACATGACCAATCTTTTGGATGGCTATCCTGGTCATGAGCATTCCATTCCCATCTTCCCTCTTTACAAAGATGTGACCAAGGTAACCGCCGATGCGAAGATGGCCGTCACGCCCACTTTGCTGGTTTCTTATGGAGGACCATGGGCAGAGAATTATTATTACGAGAACGACAATCCCTATGCGGATAAAAAACTGCAGTTCTTTACTCCATATGAAGAGCTGGCATCCAAGTCCAGACGCAGAGCCACTTGGTTCCTGCCCGAAGAACACGTTTTCCAAAAACATGCTCAAAGCATGAAGTCGATCGTGGAGCAGGGTGGATTGGCAGGGATTGGTTCCCATGGACAGTTACAGGGTCTTGGCTTCCATTGGGAACTCTGGGCCATGCAGAGTGGCGGCATGCGCAACCTGGATGCCCTGAAAGTAGCTACCATCCTCGGTGCGGAGGCATTGGGTCTCGACAAAGATCTTGGTACGGTTGAAGCTGGTAAATTGGCTGATCTGGTGATCATGGATAAAAATCCACTCGAGAATATTCGCCATACCAACAGCATTAAGTATGTAATGAAGAATGGACGATTGTACAATGGAACTACTGGGGATGAAGTAGCTCCTGCCAGGAAGAAACTTGATCGGAGTGAATGGGAATCCAAGTCACCAGCGATCACCACCGGTGTGAAAGAATAAGCGAATCAATTCTATTGAATACAAGTCACGGGTCCATTAGACTCGTGACTTTTTTGTTATATTCATGATACCAAAACAGAATATCATGAAACGAATGCTTGCCATTGTCACCATGCTCATGCTGAGCGCTACCATTTTTGCGCAAGGCCCCAAAGTATTGGTTGTTACAGCCCATCCTGACGACGAAACCGGCTTTTCGGTTACCATGTTCAAAATCACCAAGGAATTAAAGGGAACAGTGGATATGGCGGTGATGACCGATGGTGGTGGAGGCTTCGCAGACTCACAACTGGGGGCTATTTATTTTGGATTGAATCTTACAGATTCAGTGGTAGCCCGCACGCATCTTCCCATGATCCGGAAGCAGGAAATCCTCAATGCCGGCAGGATCATGGGTGTGCGCAATATTTATTTCATGGAACAACCGGATGATTGGTACACCCTAGACATCAATCCCTATATCTCCGGAAAAAACTGGAACATCCCTTATGTGGAAAGCAGAATGGATCGTCTGTTGGCAGAGAGAGGATATGATTTCGTTATTACCATGTTGCCTCATCCCGGTCAGCACGGACATCACAAGACATCTGTGCTCATGGCGTTAAGGGCTGTTCAGCGTTACAAGGGTCCCAACAAGCCCATCATCATTGCAGGCAGTCCCTTGCGTGAAGGCATGAAGCCCACGGAGTTCAGCATGCTGGAAGGGTATCCTGAGACCCGCATCAAGGCTGATGCCCCGAAGTTCACGCTGAACAGGGCCTATCGTTTTGCTGAGAACGACAAGTTGAGTTATAAGATCGTCGCGGATTGGGTCATTTCAGAGTATAAGTCACAAGGTGCGATTCAGGAGAATGGCATTCACCGGACCGACATGGAGATCTATCATTATTACGATATGAATGATGCCAGTGGTATCGCGAAAGTGCAGAAGCTCTTTGATGATTTGGCAAAAAGTGGATTTCAGCCTGTTGTAAAAAAATAGCCATGTACAAATTTTTGATCCCGATCTGCACCTTGGTTTTCTTTGGTTGCGAAATGAAACAGGAGGAAACCTTTGAGCCTAAATTCAAATTGATACCCTCCGAGAAATTTCTCTTCAAATCCTTCGTCGATTGCAACATGGCAGAAGCTTGGATCGGCGATACCTTCAGGATCTTCCCTGGCAAATATGGCGAAGATCCTGTATGGGGATATTCCAATGAACTGGAATTTGCCAGCGGCAAAGATCCCGATCAGGTATTTCTAACACCCCATGATCAATTCATCGATCCGGAGATGCCGCCGAATGTGCCACCCGGGCAAAAAGGCTTGCATGGTGCTGTTTGGTTTGAAACTGTTTATCAATCTCCAACCGATGCCAGTGGAAAGACACTCTATGCGGTCTATCACAACGAGAATTATCCCGAGACGCTTCCCTATGATCCCAAGACTGGCGAAGGGTATATTGATTCGCTTTGGCCTGAGGGGTTGACCGGTCCGCAATCTGTAGCAGCTGTTTGTCGCATCGGCATCATGAAATCCACCAATGGCGGACATTCGTGGGAGAACAAAGGGATCTTTATAGAAGACCTGCAACCCCGCATGATCCCCAAGCCGCACAACAATTCACTAACCTTTGCGGGTGGTGTGGGGGATCCTTCGGCTGTTGCCAGTGGAGACTATCTCTATCTTTTTTACGGCGAGTATGGATATCCTGGAGTATACAATGCATCAAAATATGATAGTGTGTTGGAAGCAAGCGGACAATGCATCAGTATCGCCAGAATAAAATTGTCCGACCTAGATGATCCGCAAGGCAAGGCGCAGCGTTGGGATGGCAAGGCTTTTGCAGCAGCTTACAATGGCATTGGAAAGCCCATTGCTTCGTTGCAGATTTCCAAAGAAGACAAAGGGGGTGCAGCGTCGAGGGCAGGAGGAAATTTCCATTGGGGTCCGTCTGTGAGCTGGAATACCTATCTCAATTGTTGGGTAATGATGATGGGAAGGGTAGAGGGACAAAAATGGGTAGGAGATAAGATCTATATTTCTTTCAACAAGAACAAAGATCTTGGAGCTGGCGATAATGCCCAACAATGGACAAAGCCGAAACTGCTCTTGCAGCAACCAGGACATATTTTGTGGTATCCTTCCCTCCAACCCATGAATACGGAAGAGGATATCAAAGCCAAGAATACCTGTCTCCGTTTGGGTAAAAAGGCCAGACTTTTTGTCAAAGACATGCAAGGTCCCAAGGCAGAATATGTTTCAGAATACATTATCGAATTTGAAAAATGAGGCGCATCAAATTTTCTTTTTTATTTTTTCTGGCTCTGTTCAATGTATCCATATCCAGGTTACTGGCACAGCCCATCGACAGTACCGAATGGAAAAATTACATGCAACATACCCGCATGTATTGGGACAGCCTGGGTACTGATTTCTATGATGGCATCATTGCTGGGAATGGCAGACTGGGGGTGAACATGTATCGAGAAAATAAAAGAGCCATCCGATTGGATATCGGCAGGTCAGATGTGACCGATCAGCGTCCGCATTATCCCGACAGCATGTTCACCCAACAACTGGTTTCCAGACCTCGTTTGCCGATTGGGAAAATGGTGATCAAGGCTGAATCAGATATCATAGGAGCAGATATCTTTCTGGATATATACAATGCGGAAGCAAGAGGAAAGGTCATCACCCGCAATGGCGGTTTCTCGGTTTTCTTCTTTGTGCCTTCCGGGGAGGATGTCGTTCATATTGAATTGGGGGAAGTTGGCAACGAAAAGATCATCTGTGAATGGACAGGTGAAAAGGCCATGACACCCAGACTCCTGTCAGGAAGAGTATCTGAAAAAGAATACCAATACAAGCGCAATCCTGATTTTCAACTCAAGGATTCTGCCAGTCATGGCATCTGCTATCAACCGCTTTTATTTGATGGTGAATATGCCACTGTGTGGAAACACAGCATTGAAAAAGAAAAACACATCATTGATGTAGCCGTTGGGTTCAGTACCAAAGAAAAAGGGCTGGCGATACCGGAAGGGTTTGCTGCCATCAAATCTTTTCAAAGCAAACCATTTGACTGGATCCATGCAAGGCATAGAAAATGGTGGAATGCATTCTTTCAAAAAAGCTTCATATCCATTCCCGATAAGCGGGTGGAAACCTATTACTGGATTCAACTGTACAAATTGGCATCGGCTACCCGAGAGGATAAACCCATGATCGACCTGATGGGACCCTGGTTCACCAGCAATACTCCCTGGCCCGGGATCTGGTGGAACCTCAATACCCAACTGACCTATTCTCCCTTGTTCGCTTCCAATCACCTTGAACTGACCAGGCCGCTGTTCAACCAACTCAACAACAACCTTACAACGTTGATCCAAAATGTTCCACCCGAATGGCGAAACGATGCAGCTGCCATAGGAAGGATGTCAGGTTTCGACCTGCATGCTCCCCTGAACCAGCATGACTTGCGCAAGGGTCAGTTTGAACCGGGTAACTTGGTGTGGGTCATGCTTTATTATTATCGCTATTATCAATATGGGGGCGATGAAAAAGAATTGAGGGCCAAGATCTATCCCTTGCTCAAGCGTTCTGTCAACTATCTGGTGCACCTGCTGACAAAAGATGAAAAGGGAGTTTACCATTTACCCAAATCTCATTCTCCCGAATTTGCTGATGCCGAAGATGCGCATTACACATTGGCTGGATTGATTTGGGGATTGCAAACACTCATCAGCCTGAATGAAAAATGGCAATGGAAAGATCCTGATAAAAGCAAATGGACAGAAGTTTTGCAGAAATTGGTACCGCTGCACGCAAATGAAAAAGGATTTATGATTGGAAAAGAAGTGGAACTGACATCCTCTCACCGACATTATTCCCATTTGATGGCAATATATCCCTATCGATTGCTCAACATGACAGATCCGGCCCACCGGAAGATCACCCAAAATTCGATTGATCATTGGCATTCCATGCCGTCAGCACTGGCCGGATATTCCTACACGGGAGCATCCGCCATGTATTCCTTGCTGGGAGAAGGAGATAAATCCCTTCAGTACCTGAATGATTTTTTAAATCGGCATGCTGAACCGGGAGGTTTGTATGCAGAAGCCGGTCCCTGTTTTGAAACCCCTATGGCCTTTGCCACCAGTCTGCTCGAAATGCTGATCCAGAGTGATGAAAGGGGGATTAAGATTTTCCCTTCTATACCAGGAACCTGGCAGGAGTTGAGTTTTCACCAGCTGGGTGCTGAAGGTGCTTTTCTGGTGGATGCTGTCAAATACCAGGGAAGCTTGCAGCAGGTAAAGGTCAAAAGCCTCAAAGGAAATATTTGTAACCTCGAATTGTTGGCTGACAATGATTTCGAATTGTATTCAGACAAGCGGGGCATTGTTTATCCCAAATCAAGCAGAGGGAAAGGGAAACTGAACCTGACATTCGCTACTCAGTCGGGTGAAACCATAACCTTGAAACGGAAAAACCAGAGCACAGCCAAAGATCTTTTGGTGCATTTCAAAGATGAAAAATACCATTGGGGTCTCAACCAGTATTTTCTCAAACGGTAAAAGAAGGGTTATGCAAAGACCTTTTTTCTGCAGGCATGGGTCATTTTCCCTTAGACAACTCTTTTAACAGTTGCCACTGGTTGTTGATGGTTTCTTTTAGAAATTTGTTTTCCTCCTTTAGTTGTTCCAGCAATTCTGGATTTTTAGGGGATGGAGCATAATCAGGTCCTTTGCCCTCATCTACTTGGGTACTTGTTTCTAAATCTTCAGGAGTTATTTTGAGTACCGAGCAAATTTCCAGCAAGCTGTATTGATTGATATTGCCGGTTCGTTCGAAGAATGAAACAAGAGATCTTGTCTTCCCGATTGCATGCGCCAATTCTTGCTGCGTCATTCCTCTGAATGCTCTCAGCCGTTTGATCTTTTGTCCCAAGTGTTCCTTTTTGGGTTTCATGCTTGCAATAAGCAAATAAATTTATTTTCATAATGACAAAAAATTGTCATAAAGACAATACATTTGATCAACAATCATTCTTATTCAAATCGGTTATAGACCCATGATTAGTAGCATAATCGTGCTCTGGCCACACGCAAGTGTGGCTTTTTTTCTAACTTGTACACTCAATATTGCCATATGTATTCATCTTCCCGACGCCGGACACTGAAAAGCCTGGTATTTGTCTCTGCAGGCTTGGCCCTCGTGCCCTCCTGCATGAGTGACAGAAGCAAATCATCCCTTTTGCTCAAAAAGATCAAGATCAGTTCAGCAGATGAGGCACTGCTCGCGGAGCTTTGTGAATCCATACTCCCCAAAACAACCAGTCCAGGCGCCAAAGACCTTTATGCGCACCTGTTTGTTTTGATGATGGTGGATGATTGCAAAAAGAAAGAAGATCAGGAGAAGTTCACCAAGGGATTGGAGGCCTTCAAGAAACTTTCTCAACAGACGATCAGCAAGGATTTCACCCAAGCTGATCCAACAGAAAGAAAAAAGCTGTTGGATACCATCCTTGCCAAGATCGATGAAGAGAATGATCTCAATGCTTTTTTCAAAACAACAAAGGGGCTAACCATACAGGCCTATACTTCCTCTGAATTTTTCCTGACCAAGGTTCAGGTATATGAAATGATACCAGGTCGCTATCATGGCTGTGTTCCTGCTTAACCCCTGTCCCTCGTCCCCTTTAAAATAAATTTATGCCTACCAATACTTTCGACGTTATCGTTATCGGATCCGGACTCAGCGGTGGCTGGGCTGCCAAGGAGTTCACTGAAAAAGGATTGAAAACACTGGTGCTGGAAAGAGGCAAAGAGGTGAAACACCTCAAAGACTATCCCACCACCAATATGATGCCCTGGGAATTTCCCCATCGCAACGAAGTGCCGCAGGACATCAAGGATGCCAATCCTGTCATCAGCAAATGTTATGCTTTCCGTGAGGATGCCATGCATTTTTTTGTAAAGGACAATGAACATCCTTATGTGCAAGAGAAGCCATTCGACTGGATCCGTGGTTATCAGACCGGTGGCAAATCGCTCATGTGGGCGCGTCAAACACAGCGCTGGAGTGAGTTTGATTTCGAGGGGCCAGCACGCGATGGTTATGCAGTGGATTGGCCGATCCGTTACAAGGACCTGGCTCCCTGGTACAGCTATGTAGAAAAGTTTGCAGGCATATCCGGCAACAGAGACAACCTGCCGATGCTGCCGGACGGTGAATTCCTTCCGGCATTGGAACTGTCCTGTGTAGAAAATTATTTCAGTGACTTTGTCAAGAAAAATTATACTGACCGCCATATCATCTATGGCAGATGCGCTCATTTGACCCAACCCCAGAAAATCCACCTGGAACAGGGCAGGGCACAATGCCAGAAACGCAATCTTTGTCAGCGTGGTTGTCCTTTTGGCGGCTACTTCAGCTCCAATTCAGTAACCTTGCCCTGGGCAGAGAAGACCGGAAATCTCACCATGATCTCCGATGCAGTGGTGCATTCGATCATCTATGACGATAAGGCGGGTAAGGCAACCGGCGTGCGCGTGATCGATGCCAAGACGCACAAGGCAACGGAATATTTTGCACGCATCATTTTTGTAAATGCAGCAGCGCTCAATTCCAACCTGATTTTGTTGAACTCCACTTCCAGTCGCTTCCCCAATGGTTTGGGCAACGACAGTGGATTGTTGGGAAAATATGTAGCCTTTCACAATTACCGTGCAAGGGTTTCGGGTAAGCATGATGGGCATCTCGACAAAAAAACAGACGGACGTTCCCATACGAGTGCCTATATCCCCCGCTTCCGCAATGTATTCAAGCAAGAGACCGATTTTCTCAGAGGATATGCGGCAGGATTCTCTGCCAACCGCGGCATCAAGCGCAATACCGATGGCTTTGGAGAAGAATTGAAAGCCAACTTGGAAAAGAAAGAGCTTGGACCCTGGAATGTGGGTTCACACATGATGGGTGAGACCATTCCCAAAGAAAGCAATTATGTGGCATTGTCAGCCGACCAAAAAGACGAATGGGGAATCCCTTTGTTAAAGATCAGCATTGATTATGATGAGAATGATGACAAGATGGTAAAGGATTATCAGGAACAGCTGACAGAAATGTTCACCAAGGCTGGTTTTCATGATATCCAGACAACTGATTCCAAGCAGGCACCGGGACTGGACATCCATGAGATGGGAGGTGCAAGGATGGGACATGATGCCAAGACATCCCTGCTCAACAAATGGAACCAGTTGCACCATTGCAAAAATGTGTTCGTGACCGATGGATCTTGCATGACATCTACTTCCACCCAGAATCCTTCGTTGACCTATATGGCGTTGACAGCCAGGGCAGCGGATTATGCGATGGCTGAGATGAAGAAAGGAAATTTGTAATTGTATCATATGAGATCAAAGTTCGATGCCTTTTTGAACCTGATTGGCTTGGTGATGGTGTTGACCGTGAATGCATTGGCCAATATTCTGCCGATCAATGGATACAACACGGGTCAGGTATCGGGTTTTTATCCCAATTATTTCGTTCCGGCAGGTTTCACCTTTGCGATCTGGGGCATCATCTATCTTTTGTTGATCGGTTTTGTGTTCTGTTCTTTCTTTTCCGCATTTGGTCGATTTGATGAAGCCGGTAAAAAAGCAATCGACAGCTTAAGTCCGTTGTTTCAGATCAGCTGTCTCCTCAATGCCGGTTGGATCGTGGTCTGGCATTATTTATACTTAGCCAGTTCTTTGCTGATCATGATTTGTTTTTTGGTATTGCTGGTTATTTTGTACCTGCGCATCAAGCCCTATAAGTTATTGATGCCGGTCTTTCATCGCATTTGGATCCACCATGCCTTTCTGGTTTACCTGGGTTGGATTTCGGTAGCAACCATTGCCAACACCACAGCATTGTTGGTTGGCATTGGGTGGGACGGTAATCCTTTGTCTCCACAAACTTGGAGCATCCTCATGATCATCGTTGCCATGGCGCTGGGTGTGTTCATGGTAGGAAGACTAAAAGAGCCGGCTTATGGTTTTGTGCTCTCCTGGGCATTTTATGGCATCTATATGGGTCAGCATGTTGCCTCCAGGGCAGTTTCGCTCACTGCCGCGGCAGGAGTTTGCATGGTATTGGCCTTGAGCTTCACCATTCTGATCAGAAAAGGTGCAAAGAATTAGCATTATTTTTGTGGGATGATCAGTAGCATATGCAATGAGGTTTTTCATCACTGCGTGAAAGATTATCATGAACACAACAATGTAGATGCGGCCCTTCAGAATCCGCATGAAGCAGGAAGTTTGCAGCATCTTTTTTATCGCAAGAATTTTATCGATACGGTACAGTGGCATTTGGAAGATATTGTCCGGGATCCGAACATCGATCCAGTAGCGGGATTGGAATTGAAGCGCAGGATTGATCGTTCCAATCAGGAACGCACGGATCTGGTGGAGCAAATTGATGATCATTTTATAGTGAAGTACAAGGACATCATTCCACATGATGATGCCACGCTCAATACAGAAAGCCCCGCTTGGGCTATTGACCGTTTGTCTATCCTCGTGCTCAAGATCTGGCACATGCGGGAAGAGGCAGAGCGGGTGGATGCCAGCGATGAACACCGGGAAAAATGCACCGATAAGCTGGTGATCTTGTTGGACCAGCAAAAGGATCTTTCCAGATCCATCGATGAATTGCTCCATGATATTATGGCAGGAAAAAAGAAAATAAAAGTATACCGGCAGATGAAAATGTACAATGATCCTGCTTTGAACCCGGTGCTCTACAATCAAAAAGCATGAGCCATTTTATCCATCAAAAAATACTGGTCATGCGTTTTTCCGCTTTGGGTGATGTGGTCATGACGGTACCAGTGCTCAAGGCTTTTTTAAAGGAAAATGAAGGTGCTGAGATCTATATGCTCAGCAACCGGCAGTTTGAGGGATTGTTTCAGGGGATCGACCGTTTGCATTTTTTGGGTGCAGACATGAAAGGGAAGCACAAGGGTATTGCAGGGATCTGGCGAATCTATCAAATGGTGAAGTTGGCCGCTGATTTTTCAGCAGTTGCCGATCTGCATGGCGTATTGCGCACACATGTTTTGCGTTTTCTTTTTCGATGTACAGGCAAAAAGACAGCCGTTATCGACAAAGGTCGACTTGAAAAATTTGCTCTTACGCGGAGGGACTTCAAGATCTTCCGGCCTTTGAAACACAGCACAGAAAGATATGCGGACGTATTGAATAGATTCCTGCCAACTGCAAAAGACGCGCTATCAATTGCCATCTCTCCGCTTCCGGCATCAAATACCAACATTCATATCGGTTTTGCTCCCTTCGCGAAGCACAAAGCCAAGATATATAACCTTGATAAATTCAAGGAGGTGGTGCGGCATTTCGACAGGGATCCGTACAAGCTTTATTTTTTTGGGGGAACCCCTGCTGAGAGATTGCTCATCCGGCAATGGAACAAGGAGTTCAGCAACGCGGTTGCCATCAAGGAAAATATTGGGCTGGTGAAAGAGATGGAGATCATGGGTAAGTTAAAAGTGATGGTTTCAATGGACTCTGCCAACATGCATTTGGCTTCTTTGGCTGCAGTTCCAGTGGTTTCTGTGTGGGGCCCTACCCATCCTTATGCTGGTTTTTATGGAGTGGCACAAAACCCCCTGAATGCCATTCAATTGAACCTAGCTTGTCGCCCTTGTTCCGTATTTGGCAACAAAACTTGCTGGCGAGGTGATCATGCATGTATGTCGGGTATTGAACCCACAGCAATTATTGAAAAAATTCAGCACGCTCTTTCCCCCATTGAGGAGGAATTATAGCATTTTTGACAATTTTTTTTCAGTTGGTTTCAATCTTAGTGAAGAATATTCTTTTCTATGTCCTTCTATAATTCAATGTAATATAATTACATACACATTAGTGATTTACTAAATGTATTAAAAAGTAAAATATTACGTGATTTCCACCTTTTCTAATTCTATGAAGAAATGATATTGCCATGTGGCAATCAAAAATCTCCTGCTCCTGTTCATCTTTGTAATTGGTTACGGACCAATTCTAAAGTCGCAATCTCTTCCCCCTATCCTGGAGCGGGCGGCAGCAGAAAATCAGGGATTGATCCTCTTTTCTCTCTCCAACAAAACGATCCTTCCTTTGCCGGATCTCCCAGGTAATTTTGCCAATTCAGGTCTTAGTTTTGCCAAGAAAAAAGACCAGCTTTATATGTTGCCCCAGGGAACCGGCAGGGTATATCAATTGACCGGTGTACCAGGAGCCAGGACCTGGGTTCGTATTGATTCAACATTCTTCACGGGATACAATTTTGGATTTTTCTCATTTATCCTGGATGATAAAATCTATTCTTTTGGTGGGAATGGCCTTTGGCATACCAATGGAAACCTTCGTTTTTACAACGAAACGGGTCATGAATGGGAAGCCCAATTGCTAAATGAAAGCATTCCATGGGCAGGGCATACACAGGGTAATGGGTTTCTTCAACTGGACACATTGAGAAAAAAAATGACGATCAGACCAGCCGGTGTTTCAGAAAACAACATGCTAAAGAACTCCCGTGATAGTATGCATGGACAAAATATCTATCAGCTGGATATCCCATCAGGAGAGTGGACAAAACTGGGAAATGCCAAAGACACTGGGTTTATCATGATGGCGCAGCTGCCTTGGGGATTGCTGGTCAATCAAAATACTGTCCTGGATTTTGATAACAATCGGCTCCTCCATTTCAATGATGAGTTGCGTAACAAAATGCGGGGACTAACATTGGAGGCAACCCGAGACAATTTGCTGTTTTTATCCTTTGCCATCGATTCAACACTGTATTTCGGCAATCTTACCGATCCCTATGATTCATTGGTAATTTCCAGAGCCGCTCTTGTTGATACAGGCATTCCCATTTATACAAAGGAAGAAACCCAAGCCATTTTGACCACTGAAGATACCCAATCCATCATCATCTTTTTGCTAGTGATCATCAGTTTAACATTGGCTTTTCTATACTGGAAAAAAATAAGGCCCCAACCCATGGTAGCCGCTATCAATCTTCCCCATCCTGAACCAACAGCCTTTCCGCAACAAGACATCGCACCTGAAAAATCCGTGAGATTCCGATCCACCCGCATTCTGGATCTACTAGAGGAAAGGGAGCGATCCCTCCTGGCTTACCTATACGAGCATTCAGTGGACGAGCGACTGACAACGATCGAAGAAATCAATAAAATTATTGGAGTGGCAAACCGTTCCAATGAGATCCAAAAACGCATGCGAAGCGACCTGATTGGATCCATCAACCTAAAGCTCAACATCATCACCAAGGATAAAAAACCAGTGATCGACAAACAGCGCTCAGAGTTTGACAAGCGCAGCTTTGAATACTTTATTCAACCCACTCATATGGAGTTGGTGGAAAAAGTATTGGGGAAGAAGTAGAATTTCCGCATCCCGACAATTTTCTCCGCTCAACTATCTGTAAATTTGCCTGTTAATCGACTATTATGATCAAAACTGGAAACATTACCGTCAGCATCTATACCGAGATGACCCCCAATCCTGAGACCATGAAATTCGTGGCCAACAAATTGTTGTATCCCGGAAAGAGTGTTGATTTTCAAGATATCGAGGCTGCCAAGCCTTCACCTTTGGCATTGGAACTCTTTAGCTTTCCTTTTGTGAAAAGCGTTTTCATCGCCAGCAATTTCGTTACCCTTACCAAGACCCCTGAAACAGATTGGGAAGACGTAAAACCCTCTATCCGCCAATTCCTCAAGGATTACCTGGAAGATGGTAAAGTAGTGGTCAATGAAGATGAATTGCCTGTTTCCCAAGCTACCGATGGGAACATTGTACTCTCAGAAGACGGAGATGTGGTAAAACGCATCAAGGAATTGTTGGAGAACTATGTAAAGCCTGCCGTGGAAATGGATGGCGGTGCGATACAATTCAAAAAGTTCGAAGACGGCGTGGTTACCCTCATGCTCCAGGGCTCCTGCAGCGGTTGCCCCTCTTCCATGATCACCCTCAAATCCGGTATCGAGGGCATGATGAAGCGCATGATCCCGGAGGTAGAAGAAGTGGTGGCGGAAGCGGAATAAGTCCAACCCCAATCCATGGACCAACTCATCGAGATCATTGCCATTCTCTCCGGCATTACCTCTGTCTGGTTTTCCAGAAAAGAAAATATCTGGGTATACCCAACTGGTCTAATTGGCACCATCCTATATGTTTACATCAGTTTTCGAGGCGAACTCTATGGAGAGGCATCGGTAAACCTCTATTATACCATCATGAGCCTCTATGGCTGGTACAATTGGTTGCGGAGAGATCAACAACAAACCCTTATTGTTCATACCACCCATTCCTCCCCAAAAGAATGGAGGCTGGAAATCTCATTTTTCCTCGTTCTTTATTTGGTCATTTATCTCTGTCTTACCTACATTCAACAGGCTTTTAGTCCCGGTGCCATCCCCTGGGCAGATGCTCTTGCTTCTGCTGCAGCCTTCACCGGCATGTGGCTGATGACCCAAAAGAAAGTCAATTCCTGGATTTGGTGGATGGTCACCAATATCTGTTCTATCCCTTTGTATCATACCAAAGGCTATACCCTAACTTCATGGTATTATTTTATCCTGCTCATCCTGGCCGTGATGGGATGGATCGAATGGAGAAAAAAAGCAAATGAACAGGCATCCTGAAAAGATCCTCAAGATCGTGGTCATCGGACCTGAGTCCACCGGCAAAAGCACAGTTTGTGAGGCTTTGGCCGATTATTTTCATACACTTTGGTGCAAGGAATTTGCACGCGAATATCTCTTGCAACACGGTACGGATTATGCTTATGAGGATCTGCTGACCATCGCAAAGGGACAATTGCAACTGGAAGAACAGGCGCTTGCATTGGTTCAACAATCGCAACAAGGTCAACCGATCCTGATCATCGATACCGACATGTACGTGATGAAGGTCTGGTGTGAATTTGTTTTTGGCAAATGCCATCCCTACATCCTGGACCAAATTGTTGATCGTCACTATGATGGATATCTCTTGTGCAAACCGGATCTGCCCTGGACAAAGGATGAGCTTCGGGAATACCCAGATCTGGAAACGCGGGAGAAACTCTATCATCATTATCGCGACCTGCTCATCAACCAAACCGTTCCCTGGTTTGAAGTGCAAGGCGTGGGACAAGAGAGAATCCAATCCGCAATCGATTGGGTCACCCAAAACTTTCTATCCAACCGATGATCGATGCATTTGTTATTTTTATGATTGTATTTGATTTACCATGAGCACAAGATCATCTACTTCCTGGCTATTCTATATTTCCCTGCTTCTCCTTTCTTTTCTGCAGGCCTCTGCTACTGAGTTGTTTGACGATGAGGCCTATTACTGGGTTTTCGCGCAGTTCCTTGACTGGGGATATTTCGATCATCCCCCCATGATCGCCCTGCTGATCAAAATGGGGATCAGTTTATTGCCTGGAGAACTGGGTGTTCGTTTCTTTATCGTGCTGATGGGAGTGGCTACCATTTGGCTGATAGAAAAGATTCTTCAGCCTGATGACAAAAAACTATTTTATGTACTGATTCTAAATACGGCCCTCCTTCAGATTGGCGGCATCATGGCCGTTCCGGATGTCCCCCTGCTTTTTTTCACAGCCATCTTTTTTTGGGCCTATCAGCGGTTCACAGAAAAAGAGACCTTATGGTCAGCGCTCTTCTTGGCACAATCCATTGCCTTGCTACTCTACAGCAAGTACCATGGTATATTGATCATTTTGTTCACCCTTTTTTCAAACATCCAATTGCTGAAACGCTGGTATACATGGCTTGTCATCATGATTGCCATCGGCCTTTTCCTACCGCATGTATACTGGCAATGGCAGCACGGTTTTCCATCCATCCAATACCAGTTGTTCGAAAGGGTTTCTCCTCCCTATCGTTTTTCTTTTACCACCGACTATCTACTCGGACAATTGCTGATCACAGGGCCCCTTACCGGATGGTTGCTGATTGGGTCGGCCCTCAAATACCGCACCCAAACATCCACAGAAAAAGCCATGCATTGGTCGGTCGTAGGAACCTTCTTGTTATTTTTCATCAGCTCCTTTCGTTCCAGAACGGAAGCCAACTGGACTGTCATGCTCATGGTTCCGCTGATCGTATTGGCCTATCAATACCTAAAGCAAGAAAATTCTTTGTCAAAATGGTTGTACCGATTGTTGCCATTTTCTCTGGTCATTGTTTTGGTCATTCGCGTTTTCATGCTGTTGGACATCGATCCCATCAAGGGCATTCCCAAAGATGAGTTTCATGGCAACAAGGAATGGGCTAAGGCTATCCGGGAAAAGGCAAAGGGACTCCCTGTTATATTCACCAATTCTTATCAACGGGCATCCAAATATTGGTTCTATACCGGTGACCCATCTTTCTCGCTCAATACCCTGCGTTATCGCAGAAGCCAATACAACTATTGGCCGATGGAGCAACAGTTGATTGGCAGCAAGATCATGGTAGTGGGTTCGATGGATGTTCCCCGGTTGAAAGATTCCATCCATACCAAGAAAGGCAAACTGGCTACTGAAGTGGTGGATGGGTTTCGCTCTTTTTCTGGCATCATCCTTTCCAGCATGGATAAGCTGCAACCCAATGCCAATGGTGTGCTGGAAGCTGCTGTGGGAATCAACGCCTTTCAGCAAGAAGTATTGGATTCGGCTTTGTGGTATAGGCCCAAGATCATGCTGATCATTTACCAAGATGGGAAAAAAGAACCCCTGGTCTTTCCAACCGGTAAAAGGCTTTTCCCCGATTTTGTAAACCAGGTTTTTGTGAGAATGCCGATTCCGGATACATTGACAAAAGACAAGTATACGGTGAGATGGGGTTTAGCGGTAGAGGGATTTCCTGAACCCACGATCAACAGCAAAGTCTATACCCTGCTTAGCGGTCGAAAATAATGGCCCTGATATCCGGATCACCCTCGAGGTTGCCCATTTGTCGCAATACCCAGGGATATTTCTTGGAGACATAACGTGATACGGGTTTTACGGTATACTTCACCGGGTTGGGAAGACTGGCTGCAATCATGGCCGCTTCGGTGCGTGTTAGTTTTGCAGCCGATTTGTTGAAATATTTTCTGGAAGCAGCTTCAATGCCAAAAATTCCCTTGCCCATTTCTGCTTCGTTCAGGTAAACTTCCAGGATCCTTCTCTTGCTCCAGCAGAGTTCAATCATGAAAGTGAAATATACTTCGAGTCCCTTTCGGATCCAGCTTCTTCCCTGCCAAAGGAATATATTCTTGGCTACTTGCTGACTGATGGTCGATGCTCCCCTTATCCTGCCTGGTTTTCTTTTGTTGTAATTCAGTGCCTGCTGAATGCTCTTGATGTCAAAACCGTTGTGATCCGGAAAAAGCTGATCCTCAGCTGCCATTACCGCCAACCTGGCATTGGAAGAAATATCTTCAAGGCCTACATGATCACGATGAAAGCCCTCACCCTGCAGGATACTGCTGATCTGTGTGAGGGTGATGGGTGGACCCACAAAGCGCAGGATGATAAGGTAGGAAAGGTGTGATAGGAGGATGAATAGAAATATTTTTTTGATGATCCTGAACACGGAATGTTATTTATGCGAATAAAAGGAAAAGGAAAATCATTTTTAGCATTATTTATTGAGGTATAGCACTCCGTAAACGATGGCGATGGCAAAACCAATCAGGATGGTACCGGATATTTTGTTGATGATCCTGATATTGTGCGGGGTAAGGCTGTGCCTGACTTTTGCTGCCAACATCACTTTTACGATATCAGCAATGATGTTCACCAGCAGACAGGTTCCAAAAAGGATGGACCGTTCCAATACGGAGTGTGTGGCAGCAAAGGCAGTGGCATTGATCAGCCAGAATAGCATGACACTGGGGTTGAGGGTATTGATGATGAAGCCCGATATAAATGCTTTGGTAAAAGCTTTTTTACCGAAAGCGATTACTTCAACATTGTTGTCATCACCCATTTTGACTTTCTTGAAAAACACATAGTAGATGCCCATTCCCAGCACAAATGCGGCACCGATATAGGCGATGGTGGATTTGAAATGCAGTGCCTGCATCACCAACGTTGAGAACATGTTGGCGATCACCACCAACAGGATATCACTCAGCCAAACACCTCCAACAAAACTGAATCCGCCTTTGTGTCCGTTATTGATACTCTGCTTCAGGATGGTGAAGATGACGGGACCTACCGACACTGCCAGTATGATGCCCAATCCAAGTCCTTTGATCAGTGATTCCAGCATGATGTAGGTATCAGTAATCAGTTGTAGGTTGTCTATTATCTAAAAAAGACCTCCATTCTTCGAGCATTTTTCCTTTCAATACCCTCGGAAATTTATGTTGTCCGCCAAGCTTGCCTTTAGATTCCATGAATCTCATGAATTTTTCCTCGGGCAGCACATCCACAATGATGTCTTTCAAAGCACTTTTTCTTTCCGTAGCATAGTCATCATTGTTTTCAATCAATGTTTCATCGATGATGCTCCGAAGAGCTTGCTTGTCTACCTTGTCATCACAGCCAATGTACCAATGGTGTCCAAAGAAACCATCCACTGGGATACCGGCTACCGTAAATTCTGCAATGGAGATATTCAGTTGTTCCGAGGCCACTTGAATGGCCTTGTTCATGTTGTCGACACTCAGGTGCTCGCCCACCAGGCTGAGAAAATGTTTGGTTCTGCCCGTGATGATGATCTCAGATCGTTCCAGGTTGATAAATCGGACGGTGTCGCCGATGAGATAGCGCCAAGCGCCTGCGGAGGTGCTCATCAACAGGGCATAGTCTTTTCCTTCTTCAACTTGATCAATCAGGAAGGAAACAGGATTCTTGACGATGTTGCCGTTGACATCAAAGTTTTCGTCGTCAAAAGGCACGAATTCAAAAAAGATATGTTCATTCAGTACCAGCTTCATCCCATCCGGGAATTGTCGGTCCTGGTAAGCGATGAATCCTTCTGAAGCCAGGTAGGTTTCGATATAGGTCAGGGGTTTGCCCAACAAACGCTCAAAACCCTTCCGATAGGGTTCAAAAGCCACGCCACCATGACAGAAGAAAGCCAGGTTGGGCCATATCTCATGGATGTTTTTCAGGTTGTATCGCTGGATCACCATCTCCATACACATCTGGATCCATGCAGGAACCCCTACAACAAATCCGATATCCCAGTGGGGAGCCTCTTCCACAATCGCTTCCAGTTTTTTGTTCCAATCACGCGTCCTGGCAATTTTTTTTCCGGGCTTGTAGAAGGGAGAAAACCAGAAAGGGGCTTTTTTGGCGGTGATACCGCTAAGATCTCCCGCAAAATATCCCGGACCTTTTTGCAAGTCGGTACTACCTCCCAACATGAGGTATCCCTTGCCGACGGATTTCCAGGGAATATTTTGATAGGTAGCCAGTGACAGCAACTGTTTGATCATGGCGATCCTGTTGCCCTTCATCAGGTCGCGTGTAACCGGAATGTATTTGCTGGCTGCCTCAGATGTTCCGGAGCTAAGGGCGAAATACTGGACTTTACCAGGCCAGCATACATCAGGACTGCCTTCCAGGGTCTTGTGCCACCAGGCAGCATGCAAACTGCTGTAGTCAAAAGCTGGAACCTCTTTTCGAAACGCTTGAACAAGGTCTTTCGAGGCCAGGATCTTGTCAAATTGATAATATTGACCAAATTGGGTGTATTTGGCCTTCTTCAACAGTCTTTTGAGCACCTTACCTTGCTGACGTGCAGGTGAATTGGTAGGCAACCTTAGGGCATTGGCGATCGTTTTGGGAAGACTGATTTCCAATAATGGCATGGAACGCAAGGTACAGCATTTGTATTTTTCAGGTATTCTTTTGTATTTTAGGGAAATAAATTAACATGTCATGAACAGACGCGAAGCATTGGAAAGGGTTGCCCTGGTTATGGGCGGAACCATCATCGGCGGTGCGGCCTTTTTGCAAGGCTGCAAATCAAGCGACAACAAAGCGGCAGGATTTAGCCTGACGAAGGAACAGATCGCTTTTTTAGATGAGGTGGCTGAAACCATCATCCCTACCACCAACACCCCAGGTGCAAAAGCTGCCAAAGTGGGAGCGTTCATGAATGTAATGGTGACAGACTGCTATGAAGCCAAAGACCAGAAGATCTTCACCGAAGGATTGGCACAGATAGAAGAATCTTCCAAACACTTGTTCAGCAAAGGTTTCATGGAAATCAGTGCAGAGCAGCGCACTTCCCTGTTGAACCAGGTTAACAAAGAACTCAAGGCATACAACGATACCAAAAAAGATACAGATCCGAATCATTACTTCGGTATGATGAAGCAGTTGACCTTGCTGGGTTATTTTACTTCGGAGGTGGGTGCAACGCAGGCGCTTCGCTATGTGGCTGTTCCCGGTAAATACGAAGGTTGTATTCCTTATGCCAAGGGCGACAAGGCTTGGGCATAATTTGCCATCACCCAATTCAGTATTGAAATGCGAAGCATTCTTTTGATCATTTTTTTGATCCCCGTTCTCCTTTTTGCTCAAACCAAGGATGAGAAAGCTATTCTGGACATCCTGGATGCCCAGACCAAGGCCTGGAATGAGGGCAACCTGGAAAAATTCATGATCGGATATTGGGAGAACGACTCCCTGATGTATATCGGGAAAAAAGGGGTAACCTATGGGTATCAATCCACCCTCAACAGTTACAAGACCAACTATGCCGGTCGTGAAAACATGGGTGTGCTTACCTTTCATATTCTTCACATGAAACCCCTTGGGAAAAAACACTATCTCGTTGTGGGCAAGTGGTCGCTAAAACGGACAGTCGGCGACGTTGGGGGTCATTACACCCTTACCTTTGAAAAGCAAAAAGGGAAGTGGGTGGTCATCGCGGATCACAGCAGTTGATCAACAGGCCCTGACATTTCTTCCTGCTTGCAATAAACAACCAAATTCTTCAAAATGGCACTCATTATTATTGGCATCATCCTGTTTTTTATTGGCAATGCAGCCCAGCGCAATGAAAATCGATTTACACCTTTTCTCAAACATCTGCGAACACTGGGCATGGTAGTTGTCGGAATCGGTTTACTTACCTCCAGCATCCGACAAGTGGATGCCGGATATGTGGGAGTGAAATCGCTTTTCGGTAAAGTGCAGAATGAAACTTTATCAAGCGGACTCAACATGGTGAATCCATTGATCGATGTAACTCCCATCGATATCAAGACCCAGAACTATACCATGAGCGGGGTGCATGATGAAGGCA
>JACCDP010831414.1_pt1 | contig 26019 bp, 23 predicted proteins | sample 7445841 | NCBI WGS metagenome assembly JACCDP01 (sample SAMN15323441, study PRJNA562643) | freshwater metagenome | isolation source: river surface water | place: USA:Blue River Watershed | collected 2017-08-17 | reverse complement strand
AGGGCGATTCGCACTTGTGGCAGACCGTGCAGTGGTCGGCCACGTCCTCGAACTCCTCCCAGTGCTTGATAGAGACGCCGCGCCGGGTCTGCTCCTCGTAGAGGAAGGCTTCGACCAGCAGCGAGGTCGCCAGAATCTTGTTGCGCGGGCTGTACAAAAGGTTGGCGCGCGGCACGTGAGTGGCGCACACCGGCTTGCACTTGCCGCAGCGCAGGCAGTCCTTGACGCTGTCGGCAATGGCGCCGATGTCGGACTGCTGCATGATCAAAGACTCATGGCCCATCAGCCCGAAGCTGGGCGTGTAGGCATGAGCCAGGTCGGCACGCAGTTCGATGCCGTTGTCGTTGCGGATGCCCGTTTCCCGCAGCAGCTTGCCGCGGTTGAACCGTCCCTCGGGATCGACACGGCGCTTGTAGTCGGCAAAGGGCGCCAGCTCCTCGTCGGTGAGGAACTCCAGCTTGGTGATGCCAATCCCATGCTCGCCAGAGATCACGCCGCCGAGCGAACGCGCCAGGCCCATGATGCGTGCCACTGCCTGGTGGGCGGCCTGCAACATGGCGTAGTCGTCGCTGTTGACGGGAATATTGGTGTGCACATTACCGTCGCCGGCGTGCATGTGCAGCGCCACCCAGACACGGCCCTTCAGTACGCGCTTGTGAATGGCGTTCACCTCGGCCAGCAGCGGGCCGAAGGCCTGGCCAGAGAAGATCTGCTGCAAGGGGACGCGGATCTGCGTCTTCCAGCTGGCACGCAGAGAGTGGTCTTGCAGCTGCGGGAACAACTCGTCGACCCGGGTCAGCCAGTCTTGCCAGAGCGCACCCACCTCGCGCAGCAGGGCCAGGGCCTGGGCCACCCGGTCCTCGAGCAGTTCGGCCGAGGGAATTTCGCTGGCGTCGTCGTGCTTGCCCAGAGGCAGCTGTCCGCGGGCGAAGAAGGCCTCGAGCTCGCTCACCAGCTTGAGCTTGTTGCGCAGGCTCAGCTCGATGTTGATCCGCTCGATACCGTCGGTGTAGTCGGCCATCCGGTCCAGCGGAATCACCACGTCTTCGTTGATCTTGAAGGCGTTGGTGTGACGGCTGATCGCGGCGGTGCGCTTGCGGTCCAGCCAGAACTTCTTGCGCGCCTCGGGGCTGATGGCAGTAAAGCCCTCGCCGCTGCGCGAATTGGCCAGGCGCACCACCTCGGAGGCGGCGCGGGCCACCGCGTCGGCGTCGTCGCCGGCGATGTCACCGATCAGGACCATCTTGGGCAGCACGCCGCGCTTGGACTTGGTGGTGTAGCCCACCGCCCGCAGGTAGCGGTCGTCTAGGTGCTCGAGCCCGGCCAGCACAGTGCCGGTTCGGCGCTGCTCGGCGAACATGAAGTCCTTGATCTCGACGATGCTGGGCACCGCGTCCTTGGCATGGCCGAAGAACTCCAGGCACACAGTGCGAATGTGCGAGGGCATGCGGTGCACCACCCAGCGAGCGCTGGTGATGAGGCCATCGCAGCCCTCTTTCTGGATGCCGGGCAGTCCCGAGAGGAACTTGTCGGTCACGTCCTTGCCCAGGCCCTCCTTGCGAAAGCTTCGGCCGGGGATGACCAGGCGCTCGGTACGCGCCGGCTTGGCCCAGTCGATCTTCTTGGCGTCGGCCGGGAAGTAGCGCAGTTCGAAAGTGGCGACCTCGGCGTCGTGGATCTTGCCCAGGTTGTGGTCCATGCGCACCACCTCCAGCCATTCGGCGTCGGGGGTGACCATGCGCCAGGACAGCAGGTTGTCCAGGGCCGTGCCCCAGAGCACCGCTTTTTTGCCGCCGGCGTTCATCGCGATGTTGCCGCCAATGCAAGAGGCCTCGGCCGAGGTCGGGTCGACCGCAAAGACGAAGCCCGCGCGTTCGGCGGCATCGGCCACGCGTTGGGTGACCACGCCGGCTTCGGTCCACACGGTGGGCAAGGGCTGCGCGTGGCCAGGCGCAGCCACGAGCTCGACCTCGGTCATGGCCTCGAGCTTCTCGGTGTTGATGACCACGCTCTTCCAGGTGAGCGGAATCGCGCCGCCGGTGTAGCCGGTGCCGCCCCCGCGCGGAATGATGGTGAGGCCCAATTCGATGCAACCGCGCACCAGAGCGGCCATCTCGGCCTCGGTGTCGGGAATGAGCACCACAAAGGGGTACTCAACCCGCCAGTCGGTGGCGTCGGTCACATGCGAGACGCGAGAGAGGCCGTCAAACTTGATGTTGTCGCGGGCGGTGAGCCGCCCGAGCTGGCGCTGCGTGCGGCGGCGAAGCTCGGCCATCGCCTTGAAGCTGGCGTCGAAGGCCTGCACCGCGCGGCTGGCCGCCTCGAGCAGTTCACCCACCAACAGATCACGGGCCGCAGCATGCTCCGGCGTGCGGCGCTTTTGCACCTCAGACAGGCGGTGGTGAAGGGCCTCGACCAGCTGGCGACGTCGGCTGGGGTTGTCCAGCAAGTCGTCCTGCAAATAGGGGTTGCGCTGCACCACCCAGATGTCGCCCAGCACCTCGTAGAGCATGCGGGCCGAGCGGCCGGTGGCACGCTCCTGGCGCAATTGCCCCAGCACCTCCCAGGCACGCTCGCCGAGCAGCCGGATCACGATCTCTCGGTCGGAGAACGAGGTGTAGTTGTAGGGAATTTCACGCAGGCGCGGGGACGCCTCGTCGGCCGCGGCCAGCAGGTGATGGAGAGTGGTGGGTGCGTTCATCGCGATCGGGCTTCAGCCGAAAGGATGGAAAGCGGGCGCGGCTGAGGGGTAATGGTACCAAAGGGCCACATCCCTAGCCGGGCCGGGGCTGGCGTCACCTTCAGCGTTCAGGGGATTCCCCCCTGGGCCGAGGCCGGGAAACTGAACTGTCACAAACCCGCGTCAATATGGCAAGCAGCGGCCAACCTAGGTTCGGCCCAAGGTCAGCGTAGCTAACCACACCGATCAACGAAGGAATTATCAAATGCAAAAATTACTCACAAAGGCCGCGGTTGCGGCCCTCGCCGCCAGCTTTGTCTTGCCCGCCGCAGCACAGACCGAAGTCCTTTGGTGGCACTCGATGACCGGCGCCCTCAACGAGTGGGTCAACGACATCGCCAACGATTACAACGGAAGACAAAAAGATTACAAAATCGTACCCGTCTTCAAGGGCAGCTACGACGAGTCCATGACCGCCGCCATCGCTGCCTTCCGTGCCGGCAATGCCCCCCACATCCTCCAGGTGTTCGAAGTGGGGACCGCCACCATGATGGCCTCCAAGGGCGTGGTCGTGCCGGTCGAGAAAGTCATGCGCGACGGCGGCTACAAATTCGATCCGAAGGCGTATGTGCCCGCTGTGGCCGGCTACTACACGGCGCCCAACGGGCAAATGATGTCCTTCCCATTCAACAGCTCGACCACCGTTCTGTGGGTCAACCTTGACGCGCTCAAGGCCGCCGGCGTCTCGACCGACAAGCTGCCCCAGACATGGCCCGAGGTGGCCCTGGCCGCGGCCAAGCTGAAGGCCTCGGGGCACAAGTGCCCTTTCACCACCGCCTGGCAGGGCTGGACCCAGCTGGAGAGCTTCTCCACCTGGCACAACACCGAACTGGCCACGAAGGGCAATGGCATGCGGGGCATGGACGCCCGCTTGGTTGTCAACTCGCCCCTACATGTGCGACACATTGATAACCTGGGCAACATGGCCAAGCAGGGCCTCTTCGTCTACAAAGGTCGCGGCAGCGCAGCAGGGGCCAACTTCGAATCCGGTGAGTGCGCCATCAGCGTCAACTCCTCTGCCGCCTATGCAGGCGTGAAGAAGAACGCCAAGTTCAAATTCGCTGTTGGCACCTTGCCCTACTATCCCGACGTCGCTGGCGCACCGCAGAACACGGTCATTGGCGGAGCGAGCCTCTGGGTCATGTCGGGCAAGAAGGCCGCCGAGTACAAGGGCGTCGCCAGCTTCTTCGACTACCTCTCCGACCCCAAGGTGCAGGCCGTCAACCACCAGCGGACCGGCTACTTGCCGGTGACCACCGAAGCCTTCAAGATGACCGAGGCCTCCGGCTTCTACGCTCAGAACCCGGGCACCGACATCTCGGTCAACCAGATGATCCGCAAGACCACCGACAAGTCGCGCGGCATCCGTCTGGGCAATTATGTACAGATCCGCACGATCGAGGACGAAGAACTCGAGCAGGTCTGGGCTGGCAAGAAGTCGGCCAAGGAAGCCCTGGACAGCATCGTCAAGCGCGGCAACGAGCTGCTCGAAAAATTCGAAAAGGCCAACAAGTCCTGATCCCCTGACCCGTTGACCTGAAAGTTGCCCGGGCTGGCCCCCGCCAGTTCGGGCCTATTGAATTTGTCGAACGAAACTCCCTCCAACGAAAAGCGGGTGCGCTTCCGCGGGCGCTGGCTGCCCTGGCTGCTGCTAGCTCCGCAGCTGCTGATCATCTCGATCTTTTTCTTCTGGCCTGCAGGCCAGGCGCTGCTGCAGTCACTGCAACTGTCAGATGCCTTCGGAACCTCTACCGAATGGGTCGGTCTGGATAACTTTCGCGCGCTGATAGCCGACGACACCTACCTTGCCTCATTCCGAACCACGGCAGTGTTCTCGCTCCTCGTGGCGACCCTCGGTATCGGCCTGTCTCTGGTGCTGGCGTTCTTCGCCGACCGCGTGGTGCGCGGAGCATTGATCTACCGCAGCCTCCTGATACTCCCCTATGCGGTGGCCCCGGTGGTCGCCGGGGTGCTCTGGCTGTTCCTGTTCTCGCCCTCGGTCGGCGTAGTCGCTTACGCACTGGGTCGCCTGGGTTTCGAGTGGAACGCCCTCCTGGACAGCGACCATGCGATGGCGCTGATCGTCATCGCCGCCGTTTGGAAGCAGATCTCCTACAACTTCCTCTTTTTTCTGGCTGGCTTCCAGAGCATCCCGAGGTCGCTGATCGAAGCGGCCGCCATCGACGGTGCGGGCGTCTGGCGCCGGCTCGCCGGCATCCAACTGCCCCTGCTCGCGCCGACCACCTTCTTCCTGCTGGTGGTCAACACGGTCTACGCCTTCTTCGACACATTCGGCATCGTCGACGCCACCACCCGCGGTGGACCCGGCAGGGATACCGCCATCCTCGTCTACAAGGTTTACTTTGACGGCTTCAAGGCAATGGACCTCGGCAGTTCGGCCGCCCAGTCCGTGGTCCTGATGGCGATCGTGATCGCGCTGACTGCGATCCAGTTCCGTTACGTAGACCGCCGAGTCCATTACTGAAAGCGCACCGCCATGGTGGAACGACAACGCGGGTTGGACCTGCTCTCCCACGCAGTACTGCTGCTGGGCGTGGCCGCGATCTGCTTTCCCCTGTACCTGGCGCTGGCCGCCTCTACGCACTCGGCGCAGGACATGGCCCAGATGCCCAGCCCCTTGGGTCTGGGCGACCAAGCCTGGAACAATTTCCGGTCGGTCCTGCTGGCAGAAGGCACCGGGCTCAACTCCCAGCAGCCTGTCTGGCGCATGCTGTGGGTGAGCACGGTCACCGCCCTGCTGGTTCCCGTCGGAAAGATCCTGATTTCGCTGCTCAGCGCCTTCGCAATCGTCTACTTCCGGCTGCGATTCCGCAAAACGGTCTTTTGGGCGATCTTCGTGACCCTGATGCTGCCGGTCGAAGTACGTATCGTGCCCACCTACCAGGTCATGGCTGACCTCGGACTGGTCAACACCTATGCGGGCCTGACCGTGCCCCTCATGGCCTCGGCGACAGCCACCTTCCTTTTTCGGCAATTCTTCCTCACCATCCCCGACGAACTGGTCGAGGCCGCACGCATGGACGGTGCCTCTCCCCTGCGCTTCTTTTGCGACGTGCTGTTGCCGTTGTCACGCACGTGTATCGCGGCCCTCTTTGTCATCCAATTCATCTACGGCTGGAATCAGTACCTTTGGCCACTCCTGATGAGTACTCGTGAAGACATGTACCCCATCGTCGTTGGCATACGCAGCCTGGTCGCGGGGGCCGATGCGCAGGTTCAGTGGAACCTGGTCATGGTCACCGCCCTGCTCGCGCTGCTACCGCCGGCACTGGTGGTGCTCCTGATGCAGAAGTGGTTCGTCAAGGGCCTGGTTGACTCTGAAAAATAAGCACAAATCCCATGTCAGGCATCTCCTTTCGCAACATCATCAAGAAGTACCCCAGCGGCAAGCAGTCCCTGCAAGTCATTCATGGCGTCAGTGCCGACATCCACGCTGGCGAGTTCGTCGTCATCGTTGGCCCCTCAGGCTGCGGCAAGTCCACCCTGCTGCGGATGGTCGCCGGTCTCGAGGAGATCACCAGCGGAGAGATCGCCATCGGCGGTCGCGTGGTCAATGATGTAGAGCCGGCTGACCGAGACATCGCGATGGTGTTCCAGAACTACGCTCTCTACCCGCACATGAGCGTGTTCGAGAACATGGCCTATGGCCTCAAGATCCGCAAGCTGCCAGCCGCTGAGATTCGCCAGCGGGTGGACAAGGCCGCCGCCATCCTCGAGCTGTCGGAGTTGCTCGCGCGAAAGCCGCGCCAACTCTCGGGCGGCCAGCGCCAGCGGGTAGCCATGGGCCGGGCCATCGTGCGCCAACCCCAGGTTTTTCTATTCGACGAGCCACTCTCGAACCTGGACGCCAAGCTGCGCGCCCAGACGCGGCTGGAGATCCAAAAACTTCACCGTGAGCTGGGCATCACCTCACTGTTCGTGACCCACGACCAGGTTGAGGCCATGACACTGGCCCAACGCATGATGGTGATGAACGCCGGGGTGATGGAGCAGTTCGGTACGCCCGAGGAGGTGTACGCGCGGCCGGCCACCACTTTCGTCGCCAGCTTTATAGGCTCTCCGCCGATGAACCTACTGCGGAGCGCACCTGGCGGCCGTCCCGGCGCGCTGCTCGGAGTGCGACCCGAGCATCTGGATCTCGCCCACACTGGCTGGCAGGTGCAGGTTGAATCCACGGAACTCCTGGGTGCCGAACGTCTGGTCTATGGCCGGCTGGGGGGTGAAAGCCTCATCGTCCGCCTGGACGAAGGGCGGGACACACCGAAGCTTGGCAGCACGCTCACAGTGGCACCGCGCGCCGATCGGCTCCACTGGTTCGACGCTGAAAGCGCAAAGCGCTTGCCCGATTGACGCGGCAGCGCCCCGCCCCATTCAAGACCCCAAGATTCCAAACATGCTCATCGCCCAACCAAGCCACAGATAACGCCCATGACCTCCGCCACACCGCCCGCCTGGCCCTACCCCCGCTGGACCGCCCACCGCGGCGCCGGCAAGCTGGCCCCCGAAAACACCCTGGCGGCCTTCCGTCTGGGTGCCTCGCACGGCTATCGCATGTTCGAGTGTGACGCCAAGCTCTCGGCCGATGGCGTGGTCTTCCTCCTGCATGACGCGACACTCGAGCGCACCAGCAACGGCCAGGGCGTCGCGGGCGAGCAGACCTGGAGCGCCCTGTCTGCCCTGGATGCCGGGTCCTGGCACTCGCGCCAATACGCCGGCGAGCCGCTGCCCACGCTGGAGGCCCTGGCGCGCTGGTGCCTGGCCAACGGACACCACCTTAATATCGAAATCAAGCCCACGCCGGGTTCAGACCGCGCCACCGGTGAGGCTGTCGCCGCCGAAGCGGCACGCCTGTGGGCCGATGCGGCCGTGCAGCCGCTCCTCACCTCCTTCAAGACCGACGCCCTCGATGGCGCAAGGTCCCAGGCGCCCCATCTGCCGCGCGGGCTGCTGCTGAACTCACTGTGGGAGGGCTGGCTCGAACAGGCCCAAGCCCTGGGCTGCGTGGCGGTGGTCTGTCAGTACGGGCTGTGGGACGCGGCCAGCGTCGCTAGCGCCAAGGGCGCGGGCATGCGCTGTTTGTCCTACACGGTCAACGACGAATCGATCGCGGCCCAACTGCTGTCGCTGGGCACCGACGGCATCATCACCGACCGGGTAGACCTTTTCAGTCCGGACTGAGCAGCTCCGCCTCTGGAGAGGGGCTCAGCGCAGGTCGCCGGCCAGCGAGGCCAACGTTTCGGCCGCAATCGTGAGGTGGGCGGGGTAGTTGACGTGGTCGCAACCGAGCTTGACGCTGGCGCCTGCCTTCACCGACGCCTTGGCCGCGGCCGGCAGCTCGAAGCGCAGGAAGTGCACTGCCGAGGTCTTTTCTTCGTTCTCGCGGTCCAGATCCTCGTCGGCGATGGCATAGACGCGGGCATGACCTTCGACCTCGACAAACATCCGGTCTTCGATACCAATCAGGCGGGCCAGTTCGCGGCGACGCTCGTTGATATCGGGGTACTCGATCATCAGGGTTGCCTTCCAATTGCTGCCATCGGGCAGCAACGGGGTGTAGGCCTCGATCTCGTGGGCGATGCCCTCTTCCTCGAAGATCTTCTCGATGCGGAGCATTTCCTGGATTTGGTAGCGGATGGTGGTCTCGCTCTCAAATTGCACGCTCACATGCTCGCCCAGTTGAACTGAGCGTAGTTTGCGGTGCGCGATCACGTCCGCCTTGTGCGCCTTACGCCACTTGGTATAGGCCTCGAGCGTCATCAGGCTGTCGGCGGTGACTTGTCCGGTCAGCTGCATGGTCCTCTCCTCGTTTCTCGTCTTGGTCTCACTTCAACCCGTAGGCGCGCCGCACCAGGGTCAGCGGGTGCTGCATCTCGGGGGCGCCCAGGCCGTTTACCTCAAAGCCCTGGGCAATATGGTGACCACCCAGGGGGCAGTCGGAGGTGATCACGTCGGGCGCACCGCCGGCGGAGTGCTCCGCCATCTTCTTGAACAGCGGCTTGCCGATCTTCATCGCCTGCTGGTGCGTTGCCTTCTTCACGCCAAAGGTGCCGGCATGGCCCGAGCAGCGCTCGTGCGTATGCACCTGGGTGTCCGGGATCATCTTGAGCATTTCCTCGGTCTTCTTGCCGATGTTCTGCACCCGGCCGTGACACGGCACCTGGTAGGCCACCTTGCCCAGGGGCTCGGTGAATTCGGTCTTGAGCAGGCCATCGCGCTTGCGGGCCATGAGGTACTCGAAGGGGTCCCACATCGCCGCCTTGACCCGCTGCACCGCTTCGTCTTCGGGGTACATCAGCGGCAGCTCCTGCTTGAACATCAGCGTACAGCTTGGAACGGCCGAGAGGATGGCGTAGCCCTCGCGGGCGTAGCGATCGAGCACCGGGATGTTGACTTGCTTATTGGCGTCGACCGACTCCAGGTCACCGAGCTCCAGCTTGGGCATACCGCAGCATTTTTCCTTGTCGACCAACACATAAGGAACCTCGTTGTGCGCGAGGACCTTGAGCAGGTCGTGGCCGATGCCCGGCTCGTTGTAGTTCACGTAGCAGGTCGCGTAGATCGCCACCTTGCCCGGGGTCTTGTCGCCGGCCTTGACCGGGAAGTCGGCCGAGGTGGCCGCCTCGGAGCGGAACTTGTGCGTGGCCAAGCTGGGCAACCAGGCGTCCTTGTCCACACCCAGGGCCGACTCCATCAGGGCGCGGGCGGGCTTGGTGGAGTTGATCGCGTTAACCGCCTGCACCACGATAGGGATGCCTGCGAAGCTGCCATGCGTGTCCGTGGAGGCCAGGAATTTCTCTCCCGCGCCCACCTCACCTTTTTTGAACTTGATCGCCTTGGCGCGCAGCATGGTGTGCGGGAAGTCCAGGTTCCACTCGTGCGGCGGCACGTAGGGGCACTTGGTCAGGTAGCACAGGTCGCACAGGTAGCACTGGTCTACCACCTTCCAGAAGTCCTGCTTGTCCACCCCGTCGAGTTCGCCAGTGGGCCCCTCGTCGACCAGGTCGAACAAGGTCGGGAAGGAGCCGCACAGGCTCACGCAGCGCCGGCAGCCGTGGCAAATGTCAAAGATGCGCTCCATCTCATGGAAGGTCGCCTCCTCGTCATAGAAGTCGGGGTTCTTCCAATCGATCGGATGCCGAGTCGGGGCTTCCAGGCTGCCTTCGCGGGCCATGGCGTCTGTCCTTGTGGTTCGAGTGCTCTGGGGAGGGATACAAGAATCGGTGCTTGGCACTGGGCACGGCGCGAGCCATGCCCAGCACAAAGCATCGCGATACGGGTCAGTCGACCAGTTCGTTCAACGCCTTCTGGTAGCGGTTGGCGTGCGAGCGCTCGGCCTTGGCCAGGGTCTCGAACCAATCGGCGACCTCGTCAAAGCCCTCGTCGCGGGCCGTCTTGGCCATACCCGGGTACATGTCGGTGTACTCGTGGGTTTCGCCGGCAACGGCCGCAGAAAGGTTCTGGCGGGTGCTGCCAATGGGCAGGCCAGTGGCGGGGTCACCGCACTGCTCGAGCCACTCGAGGTGGCCGTGGGCATGGCCAGTCTCGCCTTCCGCGGTGGAGCGGAACAGAGCGGCCACGTCGTTTTGACCCTCAACGTCCGCCTTGTTTGCGAAATAAAGATAACGACGGTTTGCCTGGGACTCGCCGGCAAACGCTGCCTTCAAGTTCTCTTCGGTCTTGGAGCCTTTGAGAGCTGCCATGGAACACCTCCTGGTGGTTGGAAAGAAGACAAAAATACCCCGCCAGCCCGTCGGGCGTGGGCGAAGTCAACGCAAATGTAGGGGCCCGTCAGGGCCCCGTCCAATTGGACGCGTCAATTCAATGAATTGACTGCGACTATTTAGGTGATAACCCTAATAGATGTCTGCAATCGGGCGCCAACCGAGCAAACAAGCGTTACCGGAGAGTGGCGCCCAGCGGCCCAAGGGGCGCCGAATAGAATCAGAACGAGTTCCCGAACCCCAGGACGGCAGGCGGATGCCGTCTTTTCTTTTTCCGCCAGACCATGAGCGACACCCCCCAGCAGAGCGGCCTCCAAAGCCTGTCCAAATCCTTCGAGCCCGCCGCCCTGGAGGCCCATTGGGGTCCCCTGTGGGAGCAGCGTGGCTACGGGCGCGCCGGCCACCGGGGCACCGGCCGGGCCCAGGCAGGCCAGGAGGCTTTTGCCATCCAGCTCCCACCGCCCAATGTGACCGGCACGCTGCACATGGGCCATGCCTTCAACCAGACCATCATGGACAGCCTCACCCGCTACCACCGGATGCGGGGGCACAACACGGTCTGGGTACCGGGCACCGACCACGCCGGCATCGCCACCCAGATCGTGGTCGAGCGCCAACTGCAGCAACAAAAGGTCAGCCGCCATGACCTGGGGCGCAAGAACTTCGTGGCCAAGGTGTGGGAATGGAAGGAGCAGTCGGGCAATACCATCACCACCCAAATGCGCCGCATGGGCGACAGCGTGGACTGGTCGCACGAGTACTTCACCATGGACGACAAGCTCTCGCGCGTCGTCACCGACACCTTCGTCAAGCTTTACGAGCAGGGCCTGATTTATCGCGGCAAGCGCCTGGTCAACTGGGACCCAGAACTCAAGACCGCTGTCTCTGACCTCGAGGTCGAGAGTGAAGAGGAAGACGGCTTCCTTTGGCACATCAACTACCCGCTGGAAGACGGCTCGGGCGCCCTCACCGTGGCCACCACCCGTCCCGAGACCCTGCTGGGCGACGTGGCGGTGATGGTGCACCCCGAGGACGAACGCTACGCCGCCCTGATCGGCAAGCAGGTGCATCTGCCCCTGTGCGACCGCCTGATCCCGGTCATTGCCGACGACTACGTGGACCGTGCCTTCGGCACCGGGGTGGTGAAGGTCACCCCCGCACATGACGCCAACGACTACGCCGTCGGTCAGCGCCACGGCCTGGCCATGATCGGCGTGCTCACCCTGGACGCCAAGATCAACGAGAACGGACCTGCGAAGTACCAAGGCCTGGACCGCTTCGTCGCCCGCAAGCAGATCGTGGCTGACCTCGAGGCCCAGGGCCTGCTGGTCGAAACCAAGAAGCACCGCCTGATGGTGCCGCGCTGCGCCCGCACCGGCCAAGTGGTCGAGCCCATGCTCACTGACCAATGGTTCGTGGCCATGAGCAAGGTCAGTGCGCAGGACCCGGCGGGCAAATCGATCGCGCAAAAGGCGATCGACGCAGTGCAGTCGGGCGAGGTGCGCTTTGTGCCCGAGAACTGGGTCAACACCTACAACCAGTGGATGAACAACATCCAGGACTGGTGCATCTCCCGCCAGCTCTGGTGGGGCCACCAGATCCCGGCCTGGTACGACGAGGACGGCAAGGTCTACGTCGCCAAGAATGAAGCCGAGGCCCAGGCCCAGGCCCCTGGCAAGACGCTGCGGCGCGACGAGGATGTGCTCGACACCTGGTACTCCTCGGCCCTGGTGCCCTTTTCTACCCTGGGCTGGCCCGAGCAAACGGAGGACATGGACCTGTACCTGCCCTCCACCGTGCTGGTAACCGGCTACGACATCATCTTCTTCTGGGTTGCCCGGATGATCATGATGACCACCCACTTCACTGGCAAGGTGCCGTTCAAGCATGTGTACATCCACGGCCTGGTGCGCGACGCGCAGGGCAAGAAGATGTCCAAGTCCGAGGGCAATGTGCTGGACCCGGTCGACCTGATCGACGGCATCGCCCTGCCGCCGCTGCTTGAAAAGCGCACCACCGGCCTGCGCAAGCCCGAGACGGCGCCTCAGGTGCGCAAGCAGACCGAGAAGGAATTTCCCGAGGGCATTCCGGCCTACGGGGCCGACGCGTTGCGCTTTACCTTCGCGTCTTTGGCCTCGCTGGGACGCAGCATCAACTTCGACAGCAAGCGCTGCGAGGGCTACCGCAACTTCTGCAACAAGCTGTGGAACGCGACCCGCTTCGTGCTGATGAACTGCGAAGGGCACGACTGCAGCGAAGACGGCGCCGAGCGATCGGCCGCCGACCGCTGGATCGTCTCGTTGCTGCAGCAAGCCGAGGCCGAGGTGGCGCAGGGATTTGCCGACTACCGTCTGGACAACGTCGCCAACACCATCTACCAGTTCGTCTGGGACCAGTACTGCGACTGGTACCTGGAGATCGCCAAGGTGCAGATCCAGACTGGCACCCCGGCCCAGCAGCGCGGCACACGCCGCACCCTGATCCGGGTCCTCGAGGCCATCTTGCGCCTCGCGCATCCGGTCATTCCCTTCATCACCGAGGAACTGTGGCAGAAGGTCGCGCCGGTGGCGGGCCTGGCCGGAGAGTCGGTGAGCATCGCGCCCTACCCGGTCGCACAGGCCGATCGCATCGACGCTGATGCCTTGGCCTGGATGGCGCATCTGAAATCAGTGGTCGACGCCTGTCGCAATCTGCGTGGCGAGATGAACGTCTCGCCCTCGACCCGGCTGCCGCTTTACGCCGTGGGCGACGCCGCTTTCCTGCGCGAAGCCGCGCCAGTGCTGCAGGCGCTGGCCAAGCTCAGCGAGGTCAAGGTCTTCGACGCCGAAACCGACTGGTCGGCCGCCGCCGCGTCCGCCCCGGTGGCGATGGTGGGCGAGGCCCGCCTGTGCCTGTTCATGGAAATCGACGTTGCAGCCGAGAAGGCGCGTCTGTCCAAGGAGGCCGACCGGCTGCAGGCCGAAGTCGCCAAGGCCGAGGGCAAGCTGTCTAACCAGGCCTTCGTCGCCAAGGCGCCGCCGGCGGTCATTGAACAAGAGCGCCAGCGCATCGCCCAGTTCAGCGCCACCCTGGCGCGTTTGCGCGAGCAACTGGCCCGGCTGGGCGACTGAAGCGCCACGCGCCTGTCATCGGCCCTCGTTAAGATGGGCCCTTGAACTCTGCTGGAATGGACCCGTCCGACAGCCTGCGGTGCCAGGAGACGACAAACCGTCCCCGCCGTCGCGCTCAAGGTCGAGGCTCCACACGAACCTGCCTGAGCGGCACTGCCGGTCAGCGAACACGATAAAGCCCATGATGACTACGACCCGTTCCGCCATCCAGAAGGCCGTCTTCCCGGTCGCAGGCCTGGGCACGCGCTTCCTTCCCGCCACCAAGGCCCAGCCCAAGGAAATGCTGCCCATCGTCGACAAGCCGCTGATCCAGTACGCGGTGGAGGAGGCCTACGCGGCCGGTATTCGGCACATGATCTTCGTCACGGGTCGCAGCAAGCGCGCCATCGAGGATCATTTCGACACCGCCTACGAGCTCGAAAACGAGCTGGAGGCTGCGCACAAGGACGCATTGCTGGCACTGGTGCGCTCGATCAAGCCCGACGACATGGACTGCTCCTATGTGCGCCAGGCCCGCATGCTGGGCTTGGGCCATGCGGTGCTGTGCGCCCAACCCTTGGTCGGGCAAGACCCCTTTGCGGTGCTGCTGGCCGACGACCTGATGGTGGGCGCGGACGGGGGACCCGGTGTGCTGGCGCAGATGGTCCGGGTCTACCAGGAAGTAGGCACCAGCGTGCTGGCCGTTCGTGAAGTACCCACCGAACATGTCCGCCGCTACGGCATCGTCGCCGGTGATTCAGCCGGCCCGGGATTGATCCGTGTTCGCCAAATGGTGGAAAAGCCGGCCCCTGAGGTGGCCCCCTCCCGCATGGGCGTAGCCGGCCGGTACATCCTCAGCGCCAGCGTCTTCGACAAGATCCGCCAACTGCCACGCGGCAGCGGTGGCGAGATCCAACTCACCGACGGAATCGCCCAACTGATCGAGGGTGAGGGCGTCCACGCCTACCAGTACGCGGGCAAGTGCTACGACTGCGGCAGCAAGCAGGGGTTTCTCGAAGCGACGGTGGAGCTTGCGATCAAGCACCCCGAGGTGGGTGCGGAGTTCAGCCAGTACCTGCGGCGCACGGTCTGCTGAAGACCTCGCGCCAGTCTCGACGTCGGGAGAGGCAAGTCGCGGCGGGGGCAGACGGGTTGGTCCGTGTGCCCCGCTCTATCACCGATGCCGCAGCAGGTGGATGAACTCGCTGTTGAGCGTCTGCTGCTCGACCAGCTCATGCCCGGTCTGGCGGGTGAAGGCCTGAAAGTCGCGCAAGGAGCCCGGGTCAGTGGCCACCACCTTGAGCAGCTGACCTGACTCAAGCTCGGCCAAGGCCTTTTTGGCCTTGAGGATGGGCAGTGGGCAGTTCAACCCACGCGTATCGATTTCCTTGGCGATGTCCATGGCCCCATTGTCTCCCGTTTACTCAGCTGCGAGGGAAGTCGATGAACTGGGGCTCATGGCCGCGGCTGCGCAGCCATGCGGCCAGCGCCTGCCCGGTGCCCGCACGCCAGCAGCGCACCTCGTCCAGTTCAAATCGCTGCCACTCGGCCAACTCAGGCGAGAGCCGGACCTCCCCGTGGGCCACCGCATGGTAGGCCACGATCAACTGATTCATGCGCTGGAAGTCGTAGACGCCGACCAAGTCCAAGTGGCTGACTTCCAGCGCGGTTTCCTCGCGGATTTCACGCACGATGCCGGCTTCGGGCGTCTCGCCCGCCTCCATGAAGCCGGTGATGAGGGCAAACATCCGGCCCGGCCAGGCCGCGTTACGCGCCAGCAGCACGCCGCCTTCGTACTCGACGATTGCGGCCAGTACCGGCGTCGGGTTGTTCCAGTGCGTCCATGCGCAGGCAGGGCATCGGAGCCGCTCGCACAGGCCACCATCCTCCTCCAGGGCAATGAGGGCCAGGGGTGTGGCGCACTGGGGGCAAAACCGGGGAGCGGGGGGCGCAGACATGGCGGGCAGGCGACCAGGGCGACTCAGGCCGGAAACACGCCTGTGGACAGGTAGCGGTCGCCGCGGTCACACACAATGAAAGCGATGGTGGCGTTTTCGACCTGGGCCGCAATCTGCTGGGCCACCCAGCAAGCACCGGCCGCGGAGATGCCAGCAAAGATGCCCTCCTCCCGCGCCAGACGCCGGCACATCTCCTCTGCGTCGTCCTGGCTCACATACACCAGCTCATCGACGTTTCGGGCGTCGTAGATGCGCGGCAGGTATTCCTGCGGCCACTTGCGGATCCCTGGAATGCGCGAACCCTCACTGGGCTGCGCGCCGATGATGCGCACCTGAGGATTCTTCTCCTTGAGGAAGCGCGACACGCCAGTGACGGTCCCGGTGGTACCCATGGCACTCACGAAATGGGTGACGCGCCCACCGGTCTGCTCCCAGATTTCGGGGCCAGTGGTCTCGTAGTGGATACGGGGGTTGTCCTCGTTGCCGAACTGGTCAAGGACTCGCCCCTTGCCCTCGCGCTGCATCTTTTCGGCCAGGTCGCGGGCGTACTCCATGCCGCCGCTCTTGGGCGTGAGCAGGAGTTCGGCGCCGAAGGCCTTCATGGTCTGGGCGCGCTCGATAGAGAGGTCCTCCGGCATGATCAGGACCATTCGGTAGCCCTTGATGGCGGCCGCCATGGCCAGGGCAATGCCGGTATTGCCCGAGGTCGCCTCAATCAGCGTGTCGCCGGGGCGGATGTCGCCGCGCTCCTCGGCCCGCCGGATCATGGACAGGGCCGGGCGGTCCTTGACCGAGCCAGCGGGGTTGTTGCCCTCGAGCTTGCCCAGCACCACATTGCCGCGCTGCCGATGGCCCTCGACGCCGATTCGCTGCAGCGCCACCAAGGGCGTGCGACCGACGGCGTCTTCGATCGTGGGGTACTTCATCCCGACACTGTGCCATAATTTTTGAGTTCGCTCTCCTTAGCCCGAGTGGTGAAATTGGTAGACGCAGGGGACTCAAAATCCCCCGCCGCAAGGCGTGCCGGTTCGATTCCGGCCTCGGGCACCACAGGCGTGAGCAGGGTTCCACCAGCTCCGCTGGGTTCATCTGACAGGCGTGTAGGAGCAGGTCGCTTGATCGGTCCGTGCACCGCGCACTTCGGAACCATCATTCGGACCCGGTCACCCACGGGGCATCTTCGCTTTCAGTCGGCACCTGTGCAGTCCCTGCCCCCGAGCTCACATGAACAATATCTCCCACCAAGCCGCACATCCGAGCGCCTTGTTCCAGTCCGAGCAAGCCGGACACACGCCAAGGTCCCTTTGCGCGGGTGACCTGATCGTCTTTGATGGCGAAGCACTGCGCGTGGTCTCCGGCGGCTCCATGCAATTGCCTATCGGGCTGGTGGAGGTGGCGCATGTGCAGCGCTCAGACGCCAACACCGCGCACTCCCACACCTCAGCCATTCGCACCTCGGCTGGCATCCTGGCTGGCGTCCTGGATGGCGCCCTGGATGGTGCAGCAGCGCAGACAGCTGAATTACCGCACCAAGGTGCGGCTGCCGAAATCGGCCTGCCGCCTGGCTTGGCACGCAAGCTGGCCGAGTACATGGGAGCCGTCCAGGGGCAGCCCTACCAGCTGGACACAACCCAGGTCGAGCTGATCGAGGGGTCTCGCAAAGCCCTCGAGACCTTCCAAGAAGCCGACCGGTTCATGGCCAAGCTCCGGGGCTGAACCCAAGCCCTGGGCCTGGGCCCTTGCCGGGTCTCTCTTCGGTACCCATTCGCGCTCTCTTCGCGCTCTCTTCGCTTTCTCTTCGCTCTCGCTTCGCGCAACCCTACGCGCCCCTTCCACGCAGAGCACTCCGCTGGCCGCGCCAACGGAGCTGCCACACACCTCAGCGCGGCAACGCCTGCGCCTTCAATCCAGACTAAATTGAATACCTATTGACTAAATAATTACTTTGATGCACCGTTGGGCCTGAATTAACACTTTGGAGTTGATGTGAACGCCCGACCCCATCTTTCTTCTACACCGCAAGCCGCCGCCTCTATCGGCCTGACCACGGTAGCAGCTTCAGGTCCGGGCACGGCCGCCTTCCTCCTCAGCGCAGAGGACAAGCCCGCACCCGCCAGCTTTCGCGCCTCGGACGAGGCCATTTTCCGCAAGCTCGTCCAAGACCACCGTCATCGGCTCTACCGTTTCGTCGTCAAGCACATTGGCTGGAGCAGTGACGCCGAAGACATCACCCAACAGGCCTTCGTCGAAGCGGCACACAGCTTCGCCACCTTCAAGGGCGAGTCGGAGCTCTCCACGTGGCTCTACGGTATCGCGATGAACCTGGTGCGCAATTACCTCTCCCGCGCCCCCCACCGCCGCTACACCTTCGAGGACGACGAGGTTCTGAACGAAACCGCCTCGCACAACCCCGACCCCAGCCGACAACTCCAAAACACCCAGGCGGTGCGCGCGCTGCAAGCGGCGCTCGACGACCTGCCGCCCGAAATGCGTGATGTGCTGCTGCTGGTTGCCTATGAGGAGCTGAGCTATGAAGACGCGGCCATCATGATGTCCATCCCGGTGGGCACCGTCCGCAGCCGCGTCTCTCGCGCCCGCGCCACGCTGCGCAAACGGCTGGCCGGGCAGCACATCGACTTCCCCGAATGACCTGACTGAGCGGCAGCCGCCTGGCCCCTACCGGTTGGGGCCACGAGCGGGCACCCGCGAGGATGAAGCGGCCGCAGCGCCGGCTCCGGCTGCTGAGGGTGCAGCGCTCGGGGCAGAGTTCAGAGAAGGGATAGCAGCAGGAATAGCAGCAGGACCAGCAGCAGCGTTGGGTGAAGGGGTCGGGGCAAACACCGCACCCGGTACAGCAGATGGCGGCGCCATGCCCAAGCCCACCAGCCGGGGCCGGATCAGGAACAGGCGCTCCCGCTTCTGGGAGGTCACCGAGCGAGTCGAGAACAAGGGGCCCACCACCGGCAGGTTGCCGAGCAAAGGCACCTTCTGCACCGCGTTGATGGCCTGGTCGGTGCTATAGCCGGCGATGAGCAGGCTCTCGGTATGGCGCACGATGGCCTGGGTGCTCACCGTGCTGCGACGCACAGTCGGCAGGGTGTCGATCTGCCGGTCCTGAATCTGCCCATCTTCAATGTCGATGGCCATCTGAATGGCGGCCAGTTCCCCCTCGATCAGCCGGGGCGTCACCCGCAGACTGGTGCCGGCAGTCACCGGCGAGACGCTGCCGAAACGTTCACCCATCACCCGGATATAGAAGGTCTCGGAGAGGTCCAGCAAGGCACCCAGGTTGTCCAGGGTGAGCACTGAGGGCCGGCTTTGAATGCGGGCATCGCCCTGCGTCTCGAGAAGCCGCACCTGGGCCAGCAGCCGGCTGCCGGCGGCTGCCGAGAGCGTGCTAGCGCCGCCCGCGAGCGAAAAGCCGAAGGTGCCCTGCCCCGGCTGTGCGGAGGTCGCACCATAGCCCAGGGCGAAGTTGTCGCCGCTGATCGCCCAATTGATGCCCAGCTCACGCACCCGCTCGCTGTTGATGTCGATGATCAGCGCCTCGATCTCGATCAGGGGAGTGGGAACATCCAGCTGGGCGATCAGACGCTCGTACAGCGCCATACGCTCGGGCATGTCCTGGATGATGAGCGCGTTCAGCCGCGGGTCGGTCTGAATGGAGGGGGCGCGTGCCTGGGCGTCTCCACCCACCTGAAGCGAGGAAGTCGGGGTGCTCGCCGGGCTGGCCAGGGGCACGCCAGGCGGCCGGGTGGCAAATGCAGCAGCGCTGTCCGATGGCCTTGCCGGGCCAGCGGTACCACGGGTATCCGGAGCGTCTGAAGAAGACTTGGGGTCGCCCGCCTGCGGGACCGAAGGCAGCACCGGCACTGAGGGCAGCGGTGTCAATCCGGACGGCGCAGCCGGGCCGCCGGCCTCCCCGCTGGCCTGCGGTGCGCCAGCCAATGCGCCACCGCCGAGCATGAGACTGCGCAGCACGCCTGCCAGCCCGGGCTGCACCAAGCGGCGCTCGCCCTGCTGAATCACCCGGTCGTCGGCCGATGCATACCGCAAGCGATAGACATTGACCTGCTGGGCCGTGCTCACCGTAGGCATCTGGCGCAAGGCGCTCTCCACCCGCGTCACGTAGCCGGGCGGTCCGGAGACCAGCACCAGCTTCTGGGAGGGGATCTCGGTCCAGCCAAAACGCGGATCGACGACGCCGAGCTCCTGCAGCATCTGCCGCACCGGCCCCAGGCCGGCCGGCAAGGGCAAGGCCCGCACCTGCTGGTCGGCGCTGCGTCCCACATGCAGGGTGCCGCCATCGACATACCAGGAAAAACCGTACACCGAGCCCAGGCGCGTGAGGAACTCGCCCGGGTTGCTGGCACTGAAGCGGCCATTGACCGTGCCTGCGAGCCCGGGCGCCAGGTCGAGGGCCAGCGAAAAATTGGTGGCGAACTCGGACAGCACAGCCGTGAGGCGCGCCTCGGCCGCAAAGTAGGTGTAGGGCGCGTCTGGCCAGGGTGGCGCTGCACCGCGCGCACCGCTGCCCGACGCCAAGCCCAGCCAGCCGCCGGCCTTGGTGGGAGTGCTCGCCGCAGCGGAGGCACCCGTGGCAGCGCCGCCGCCGGAGGCGCCAGGGCCACCGCTGACAGCCTGGATGTCACGGCCGACGACAGATCCACCACTGGCGGTGACGGGCGCCGTGACAGCGCCTGAAGCGCCCGCTGAACTGGATGTGGACTCAGGTACCGGCGCGGGTGGCAGGGTCTGCGCCACGGCCAGCGCAGAAGTAGCAGCCCAGGCGATTGCCGAGAACATGACCGAGATCGTTCGCGAGACCGCTGTCGTGGTAGCTAACGCCTTCGTCACCGTCATCCTGACCGAAACAATCCCCGAGATCTTTGCTGAGCCAAAGACCGAGCGGACCCATCTGGCGGATGCACTGGCCAAGCCCCAGGCCAACACCCGACAAGGCAGGGAATCCAGCGCAGCGACACGCACAGGCCGCACGGGCCGCACAGGCCGCACGAGCCCGACAGGCCCCATAGGAAGCGCTGGACGCGCTGGACGCCTTGGACGCGCAGAGGTCACAGAAGGTGCCTGCCTCATCCGCGCGACAGCGTGGTCTGACGCCGCGCCGCCTCCATGCGAGCGCTGCCCGTCCAGAAAGACAGCATGTTGACGAAGTCACCCAGCGCCGACTCCAGCTTGAACAAACTGGCGTCGGCGGCGACCTGCTGGTGCAGCAGCAGCCGCCCCGCCTCCTCATCGAGCGCCAGCCCGCTCTCGTGATCGCGCATCACCCCGGTTGCATAGCCGGCCAATGCCACCAGCAGTTCCTCACGCGCAGGGCCGTTGCGATCGGCGATATCGAGCACCGCCGCCGACAGCAGCAACCGGCCGTCACTCAGGGGACGCACCTGCACCCGCCAGCGGCCATCAAAGCTCAGCCCTAACCGACCGTCGGGCAGCACCGAGCCCGGTGCCACCTGGTGCGCCACCATATAGGCGCGGAGCAGGGCCGGTACCGCATTGGCTGTGGCAACTGCGCTGGCCTGGCGGCTGGGAGAACGGTCATTCATTGCGGCACCTCACCTTCCTCGCCTTGGGCGGCGCGGACCAGCCGCAGGAGCTCCGCCACTGGCGCAATCAGTTCTTCGGGAATGTAGGCATCGACCTCGGCGGTCTCGAGCAGTGCCCAGGCCAGGGGAACGTTTTCCATCACCGGCACGCCGGCCTCACGCGCGGCGTGCACCATGCGGCGCGCCTGCGCCTCACGCCCCTTCCCAGTCACCAACGGCAAGGGGGAGGACTCTTCCCTGTAGACGATGGCAATCGCCACGTGGACCGGGTTGGTGACCAGCACCGAGGCCTCCCGGGCACGGTTCACCGGCTCCTCGTTGAGCATCTCCAGGTGGCGCTGCTTGCGCTCGCCCTTGATGTGCGGGTCGCCCTCGCTTTCCTTGAACTCCTGCTCGATCTCATGCTTGCTCATCTTGAGCTGCTGCGCATGGTGATGGCGCTGCCAAAAGAAGTCGATGGCGGCGATCAGCCCGAAGCCAATGGACACCTTGAGAATCAATGACGTGAGCATCGCACCCATCGCCAGGGCCACGCCCACCAGACCGGCACGGGGGAGTGTGATCAGGCCAGGCAGAGCCGCTGCCACCACCATGTAGACGATGCCTGAGAGCAGCCCGATCTTGGCGCAGGACTTGAGAAATTCGACCAGCGTCCTCATTGAGAACATATTCTTGACATTGGTCGCAACATTGAGTTTGGAGCCGACGCGGGAGAGGGTCTTGAACGTGAGCAGCATGCTTGTCTGGGACAACTCCACCGCCAAACCCAGCAAGATGACGATGAGCAAAAAGGGCATCATCAGCTGGGTTGACTCTTCCAGCAGACGGGTGATGACCGCGTTCACCGCTTGGTCGAAGTCCATCGTGAGCAGTCCCATGGGGAAGATCATCATGTCGCCCAAGCGCTTCAAAATCGCGCTGCCATCCGCCAGCATGTAGCCAAACAGCGCGACCACCAGCACGGTCTGGGTCAGGTCTTTGCTGTGCGGCACCTGCCCGTCATTCCGGGCATCGCGCAGCTTTTTGGCTGTGGGCTGTTCGGTCTTTTCGCCGCTCATGTCCCGGCCCCTCGCCATTGCTCGTGAAGCAGCGGCACGATCTCCCGCAGCCGCTCGATTTGCTCGCCGCCGTATTCGAACAGCGTCCCGAGGTAGAACAGCAGCAGCATCAGGACGAGGGCGCTCTTGATCGGCATCGCCAGGAAGAAGACCTGCAACTGAGGTACCGCCAAGCTGATGAGCGCAAGCCCGATTTCGGCCAGCAGCATCGCCACGATGGCCGGCGCCGCCAGCAGCAGCCCCAGGTTCACCACCTGCATCAGCTGCTCGATAAAAAACGGCATGGACCCCGGCCGCAGCGTCGGCGTCCACTCGAACACCGGCCACAGCTGGAAGCTTCCGTACAGCAGGTCCAGCAGGATCAGGAACGCGCCGCTGATCAGAAAGAAAACGATGAAGGCTTGGTTGAAGAGAAGCCCAAGCGGTGAGCTGTCGTTGCCGGTGAGGGGGTTGAGCGTGGCCGAGATGCTGGCACCGCGCTGGTTGTCGATGAGAAAGCCCAGGGCCTCGAAGGCCAAGAAGGGAATGGCCAGCAGCGCCCCCATGACGAAGCCGACAAAGACCTCCTTGGCCACCAACATGACGAGGGCCAGCGGGTCCAGGGGCTGCAGGTGCAAGGTCTCAATGGCCGGCACGAGCGTAGGCGCCACCACCAGGCCCAAGACTGCGGCGACGCCCAGTCGGAGCATGGTCGGCAGCAACTCCGCGTGGAAGATCGGAACCATGACGAACAGGCCCAGGGTGCGCGGCATGGTGGCACCCAAGGCGAGCGCGAAACTCTCGAACTCACTGAGGCTGCGGATACCCTCGCGAACGCTGTCCATGCGCGCTCCCGCCCTTAGCGCCCGATCCCTGGCAGCGCCTCGAAGGCGCGCAGGGTGAAGTTGTACATCTCGCCGCCCATCCAGCGAGCCGTCAACACGAGGGTGGCCATCACTGCGATCAGCTTGATGCCAAAAGACAGCGTCTGCTCCTGGATCTGCGTCAGGGCCTGGAAGAGGGAGAACAGCACGCCCACCACAGAGGCCACTACGATAGGTGGCAGCGAGAGCCACAGCGACAGGTACAGCGCGTGGGTCAGAAAGCCGACCAGGTTTGCGGTGTCCATGCAGGGCTCAGGCGTAGGTGAGAACCAGGCCCTGGATCAGCCGCGTCCAGCCGTCCACCGCCACAAAGAGAAAAAGCTTGAGCGGCAGCGACACCGTGACAGGCGACATCATCATCATCCCCATCGCCAGCAAGATGTTCGACACAATGAGGTCGATGACCACGAAGGGCAAATAGAGCAAGAAGCCAATCTGGAAGGCAGCGGTCAACTCGCTCACCAGAAAGGCCGGCATGAGCACCAGAAAGTCGTTGGGTGCCACGTTTTGGGACAGCTCCGGTCCCCACATCCGCTTGGCGGTTCGCACAAAGAAGTCTCGGTGCTCGGCCCTTGTGTTGCGCTCAAGAAAGCCGCGCATCGGCTCGGCGCCCTTGCGGATCACCTTGACCATGCCGTCCACGCTGCGCAGCGCCGAGGGCTGCTCGGCCAGGGACTCGTACATGCGGTTGCCCACCGGGGCCATCACGTACACGGTGAGGATGAGGGACAGCCCGTAGATCACGATGTTGGGCGGCACCTGCTGTACGCCCAAGGCGTTGCGCACCAGGTTCATCACCACCGCGATCTTCAAGAAGGAGGTAGTCACCGCGACCAGGGTCGGCAAAACGGCCAACATGCCGAATGCGAGCAACAGAACCAGGGGGTCGTAGGACTGCATCAGGCCTCCGTCGGTGGCATGGCGGGGGCCTCGACCAGCGGCTGCTCGTCGTCCGCAAAGTCGTCATCCGCCCGCCCATGGAGCGCTCCCGCGTCCCAATCCGAGGCGCCCGATGCGGTGGCGTCGTCTACGCCTGCGCCCGGCTCCTCCCCGAGTTTGGCCACTTCGGCCAGCTCGGCCAGGTCTTGCGCCGAGAGCGAGCGCAGGACTACGCCCAGCCGGCCGTCAATGTCTACCAACTCGCCCAGACCCACGCGGGCTCCGTTGATGCGCAGTTGCACCGCCTCCGACAAGGGCCGGCCCAGGTCGAGCGCTTGGCCAACCTGCAGGCTTTCCAGGTCAGCCAGGGTGAGGCGAAGCTCACCCACGTCGAAGGTCACGCGCAGCGGCACGCGGCGAAGCGAATCGAGCGGGGACAGCCCCTCGTGCCCCTCATCAAAGCGGTCCATGGCGCCTCCCGTGTGTGCGTGGATGGCCGTGACCACCAGCTGCCCGGCCTGCGGCCGGGCCCGGAAGGTGAAAGAGCCCCAGGCCAAGGTGAATTCGCCGTCCGGTGCGAGCAGGGGCCGCTCGACCAGGATGGCGTCCCCAGGCTTGAGCTGCCCCCACTCCTCGGCACGCAAGGACGTGAACCCGATCTGGGCGTGCAGGACGATGGGAAGAAAGCGCGCGGCCGCCAAGTCGGCCAGGGGGCCAAGGAAGGGGGGATGGTCCTTCAGGACAGAAGCCAGGCGCATGAGCCCGGCGGTTGTGGTGAAAAGCGTTCCTTCGAGCTGCGCGGCCTCGGACTTCAACTGCAAACGCCATGTTTCCTCCTGGCCGTATGTGACGGCAGGGGACGTTTCGATCCGCATTCCTTGCAACTCGCCCTGTCCGAGGTCGGCCAGTTGGGCAAGAACCGTTCGCACCGTGGTCTCGAGCACTGCGGCGAGAAAAGGCGCGGGCAGCCCGGGCAGGTCGAGGTCGGGGAAGGCATCGGACAACCAGGACTGGACGGCGGCGGCGTGCAGGGCAAGGCAGAAAGGCGCGTCACCCCAGCGTGCGGTCACGTACCAGACATGCGCATTGGCGTGCTCGGGGCGGGACCCGGGTCTGGCATCTGATGGCGACCCGCCAGCGTGCAGCAACGCAAGCTGCCAGTGGCGGCCGTCGAGTTGCAGATCGAGGGCCTGCGCCCGCTGGAGAACGCGGTTGCCCGCACGGGCCTGCGCCGATGTGCGGCGACGCAGTCGCAGAGGGACCACCCGCAGCCCGCTTGCAAGGGACGGCACCTCAGGCAGCGGCATGCAGGTACTCCGCGTCGTCACCACGTCCGGTGGCGGCGCCAGCGTCCGGGCCATCAGCGCGCAGCGTCACTTGCACCGGGCACCCCAGGCGGGACGCCATCGCCCCCAGCTCCCGCTGCGCAGCGGCGCGCAGCCGTCGGCGCGAGACATCGTTGCTGCAGACAAACTCCATCTGCATCTGCCCGGCACTCATCTGCAGCGTCACCTGCACGCCCGGCAGCAGCCGCGGGTCAATCTCCATGCGAATCTGGTGCGCGCCGTTGGCGCCGGTGCCGGCGGCCATGCGCAGGGCCATGTCCTGGACCTGCCGCCAGACCGCCTCGGCGCCGCTGGGAGCCCCGGGGGTCGGCGCGGCGAGCGATGCGTTGGCCACTGCGGGTAGGGGCAGTGGCAGGGGCGGCTGTGTGGGGGTCGCGGCCCCTCCCAGGGTGAGCGCATCGAGCGGGTCATTCAAGCGGCGGCTGGCAGACACCAGCGGGTCGGTGCCGTGACCCATTTCACCCTGGTCAGCAAGCGCGCCGCCGTCACCGCCAGGACCACCTACGCTGCCACCTCCGCTGCTTTGAGGCGGGGACCCGGCGCTGGTGGCTACGGCATTGAGCGCAAGCGTGGGCGCAGCCACCACCGTCGCGGGAACTTGCGCAGTCCAAAGGCCTGCGGCTGACTGGGCCAACTTTCCTGAAAAATGTCCAGGCACTTGTCCAGGCACTTGCCCCGTCACTTGCCCGAGCGCAAGAGCCAGGCCCTGGACTTGCGCTCGGGCAAAACCCAGGTCGACAGGGTCGGACCGACTGGCTCCCCAGGTGCCAAGTT
>JACCDP010142976.1_pt1 | contig 26021 bp, 29 predicted proteins | sample 7445841 | NCBI WGS metagenome assembly JACCDP01 (sample SAMN15323441, study PRJNA562643) | freshwater metagenome | isolation source: river surface water | place: USA:Blue River Watershed | collected 2017-08-17 | reverse complement strand
TTATTTCAAACAAATTTAGATACATATGATAAAATAGTTGGACAAATAACATCAATTGTAAATAAAAAAGGCGGAAAAAGATTAAACAAGACAAAGAGACGTAAAATAAATAAGATAACAAAAACAAAAAAAAACAAAACAAACAGAAAAATTCGGCGTTTTAAATGAGAAAAGGTGTAAAACAGCACGATATTATATATTTTGGATAATTTATTCGACATGTTTGCGAAACGTGAATGAGTATCGCGTATCTCTTACCTTCTTTTCCACGGGCACTCCATGGGTGAATTCGCGTTGAAATTGGCCCCACATTTGTATTATTTTGGTATCATCAGTGGGCACATCGACGAACTTTTGGCTAGTGCCTTTTCTGCATATGCGGAACTTTCTTACAGCGCCAACGGAAATAGCAACCACACCTATTTCTGGATTCAAATTGGCTTCGTCGTCCGAGTGCTGACCTATATATTCTTCGCCGGACTCATACTTATTGACTAGTATGCCGTTATAATCGGCGCCAAACATGGTATTTATATACTTGAGCAGCTCTGCAAGTATGGGTGATAGAGGTCTTGACCTGGCAATTTGGCCGCTGTACTTGTATCCAATGGATGTGTCCGAGTAAAATCCAATGGACCTGCGCTGGTGGCATACTTTGCCATAGACCACAACTTCCGGGTGGTGGTCTAGTTCTAATGTGGGCGCAAGTGTTTGCAAACGTTTGGTCCAATCGGGGGCCAAATCGTAGAGACGCAGCTCGGAGTGTTCGGTTTTCACGGGCGTAGTAAACATTTTAGAATAATCAATATAATATTTTATTTGTGTTACATAAACATACAATAATATATTTCAATTTTCATATTATCGTTACACTTATTATCGTTACACTTATTATCGTTACACTTTTCGTCGTGTGTGTTTAGCCGGCAAGTCAGAGAACCGCACGCGTTTGCCCGTTTTTGATTTAAGCAACGATTTTTGTTTATACAATAATATTAAACTGTTAATTCCATGGTATATAAACAACGCCGGTGGAAACTCAACGCCAGTAACCATGGGGTATGTTTTAAACTGACCATCTTCAAATCTCTGCACAATAAATGACGACATTTCCACAAACATATAATTGGGGATTTTATTGGTTTCAATAATTTTGTAAATCTCAGGTTCAGAGATTTTGTTGTTTATTATTTCATGTTTTATTGTTTTTTGCGTTTCAAGTTCATTATTCGCGTTAATATAATACAAATGAACTTTTACATGTGTCATATGCTCTTCAATGTCAAGTGTGGTTGCATTTAACAGCCTCTTTTCTCGTTCAATCCAACTATCCATATACAAAAACCGCGCGTATTCTTTATATTTATAAATGTAAATCTGGTTGCATATACAATTCATGTATTTCTACGTCTTCTGGGTCTTCTAATAATCCTTTTTTTTCATTTTTACTGGTACCTTTGGAAAAGCATTTTGTAAAACAGGATGTACCTTTGGTAAAATAGTAGTAAATAAACTCAAACATATAATAGAGTTAAAGATAATTATGTTTATGTATATAATTATGATTTCATTTAAACCATTAGTTCATAAAATTTTTCAATACATATACTGGCTCATATTTTTGTATCATTCGTATATTTCCGGTATTTCAAAACCTGTTTTAAAAAAACCTAAAGAGCCAAGTGCATTTGAGGTGTCCATGAAAAAGTACCAAGAGTTTTACGATACCGCCACTTCCGAAAACATTGACCCCGTGCTTTATGACTACGATGAGCGCAAAGAACTGTTTGTGGATCCAGAGAATGTGTATGAAAAGCAGTGGAAATCGCGCGTACTTTATTCGAATAGTTCCCGCGGTAACGTTCTTATGTATTATAATCCATACACTTTGTCGTTCGTGTATCACAGCGACGAGCAGGTTATTCCATTTGCCATACTGCAACAACTGGCAACCAAGTATGTGGTCATGTTTCGCTGCAAAGATTTTTTCATCGACCCTGTTAATTCGCCCAACAATAAAATGTTGGACCTTTTAAAGAAAGAAGAAGACGCCTTAAAAAGCAAAAAAATGAAGGTGGAAGATATAACCAAGTGTGTAGATAAAACCGAAGGAAAAGACGTGTTTGCGTCGCTAAAAGATTATCGCGCGCCTGCAAAAGCAACAACAAAATCCACCCCCTCTGTGCCCGCATCCAGTCAAATGGGTGCAAAAGCCGTATTGCCAAATAAAGATTTTTCAAACAAGTTTGTGCGCATTGGCAAAATCAATGAGTTTAATGTGCTGTGTTTGCCGCCTTCCAAAAAGGTGCAAATGGCCAACGAGCTGCTTTTCGGCAACAAGCCGATGAATGCCATTCAGGACTTTTTTGACGACCTAGATATTGTAGAGAATCCCTTTTCAACGGACGAACCTGTTGTAGAGAAAGTTAGTTCATATGCAATGTTTAAAAAGTTAAAGGCGGTAAGTTCGAATGAATAAAATATAATTTATGTTATAATAAATTATATGTACAAGCAAATTAAATTAGGAAAAAATTTGTGTTTAGACGTAAATGGTGGCAAAAAATCAAGCGGAACTAGATTTATTGCGTGGAAATGCCACAAAGGAACTAACCAGAAGTTTAAAATAACTCGCAGAGGAGAAATTCAGGCAAAACACAGTAAAAAATGTATGTCAAAAAAATTTAGACAAGTGACATGCAAACGCAACAAATAAAATTACTTGGATAATGCCTTTTCCCAGTGCATAATATATCTGCCCAAATGGCATGGACACAATATAATTTGGTCCGTAACATTAGTAAATATTTGTTCGCATATTTGGCGTCGAATATTATACACCACATCATTAATGCCAGGAGACAATTGCATTCGAATCGTATCATAAACAAAACTATCGGTCACATCATAATTTGCCATGGTTTTATAGTTGCTTTTAATAATTGGAATGGCATCATTGGCATTAATTTCCTGAAATTTCCATTTGGCAACAAATTTTTCTTGGTCCCATCTTGGCCCGTCATATATGGTTCCCAAAATAATTTTCAAAGGTTGTTCCTGTTCCATTTATTATTAAAAATACAATGATTTGTTTATATAATAAAATACTTATAGTAGTTTTTTATTATACTTTAATGTCTGAGTTTGCATTAAAATTATTTTACAACGACATGTGTCCAGTGCATGAACCTACACTAGTAGCTATGAATAATCCAATATACTCAATGATAAAACACAATATTATTCCCGAATTAAATACATTAAACATAGTGACATATGTAGTTCCAACACCGCTCACAAAATACGGCAATTATTGGCCCGATTATGACGGCGATTATATTCAAACTTATTGTGCAAAAGATTTTTTAAATTCACAATACATGTATTTTATAGTGTATTTGGATACCAGAGAATCCACGTATCGTATCAATACAAAAAAACCAATAAAAATTAATTTCAAATGCATGAATGTTGAAACCAAAATAAATGTTATTAAAATATTTGAAAAATATTTGCACAATTACTATGTGTGGTCTGGCTCCAATGAAACACCTATGTATATTATGTATGAAGCAAAAAATTTTAACCCTATTCAGGTTGCCAACTTAAAAGATGACGACACTTATCCATATTTGTCTATTTATATTGCGTCAAAACTAAATTTATTTGAACACAACAATGTTGTATGTGATATTGTTGATTTTATAAAAAAATATGTATATCAAAGTGGAGTGTTTAAACAAGTAAATTGTATGCGAACCATAGACATCAGCATTAAGGGAATACATAGCAAATATAATATTGAAAATGCATGCAATATGATACATAAAATGCTTGAATCACATAAACACATAACCAACTTAAAAATCACACATTGGATTGACAAAAATAAATACAACACGTATCCTAATAACTAGTGTAGGCACTGTTAAGAATTGAATTGTATGATATTTGTTTTGGAGCATTTAAATATGGCTCTGCATATGTTACAACATTAGCCTTTGGCAATGCATCGGTGGCCTTTGGCAATGCATCGGTAGCCTTTGGCAATGCATCTGTATCGCTGTTGTAAAATTTTTTTACATGTTGAATATATTTTTGTACTGCGCCATTTTGGTCAGAAAAGTTTTCAAACATGATGCGACTCATTTCCGCCGGTGTGATTTTAAATTCATTGGTAGATTTAATAACAGAAATTACATCTTCGCTCAACTTAGTATCATAAAAGAACTCCAGCATTTGTACAACAGTTGCATATGAACAATAGCTGAACTTGGCAATTACATCAATGCGTCCAGGTCTTATCAATGCATGGTCCAACATCTCTGGATGATTCGATGTCATAATAACAATACGACCCGGCAGCTCCAACACACCATCCAACAAATTCAACAAAAACGACAAATCAATGCTTTGACTATTTTCAACCTCGTCGTCATTTGTTTTTGTGTCGCTGCGCTGTTTTACAATATTATTTTGGCAATCAATATCCTCCAAAACATAAATGCGCTGGTCCAAAGGAATACACAGCGACTGTCCGCCCTCCAATAAAATCAATTCGTCAAAAAACAAGTTTTCCAACTGGGTTTTGGTAATATCGTTATTTAAATTAATATTAAAAATATGTCGCCCCGTTTCATTTGCCAAGCACTTAATAGTGCTGGTTTTACCCGTGCCCGGTTCGCCTGATAATAGAAGTCCCAAAGTATATGGAATGCCTTTTTCGTCATACCACGCCTTGTTATTGCAAAAGAACTTAACTCGACTTTTAATGACTTCAATGTCTTCACCAAACAAATTGGTAAATTTGCGGTTGGTTGAAAACCGTTTCATAGTAAATGACATTTGAGGAGGAAGTCGCGAAAAATCCTTTTCATACTTCATATTGGTATTGTTTTGGTCAATGGCCGCACGTTTGGGTAATACGCGCATGGCCGGTTTGGACGTCATATTGAAATAATACTTGGAATTTCCCAGTTTATTTTTCTGAGACATAATGTAGTTGGTTTTAATTTTATCCAAGTGCTCTCGCAGTTCCGACATCGATAATTTGGTGCTATAAATTTCAAGAACTTGTGTTTCCGTTTTTACTGGGTCATTTGTTACAGTGGATGCGTCAATCATAGTAACGTTATCGCGCATGGCCGCATATATACCATCGGACAATTCAATCACGTCTTTTTGATTCAGTATAAAATTTTTGTTTCTGTAACTTACATGAGTGGTGTTATTACTATTTGTAATATGGTCGAGAATGGATTGGCCCAGCACATTGTCCGAATCGGTAATTTTTAATGCAATAGTAACTGAAGATAACACCTTTTGAGTGGTGCCCGTGGCATTTGTGATGGTTTCCAACTTGGTTTGAATTTTTTCAATGTTAAAATGCGTTTTGTAAAAATAGTTAATTAACAAAGGAATATATTTAATAACAAAATCCACAAACTGTGTAATAATGAGCATATAAATTGCATAGAACATGGAATTTTGATTGCCACCACTATTATTATTGTCCATGGATTTCATCATTAGCATAGTCATCATTTGTGACTTTGCCAAGTCCATAATATTATTGTGCCCATGAGCTTGCGACTGCATATTAAAATATATAATAATTTTTTATATTATAATACAATATCATTTGTCTCAATTAATTTATTAAATTTATCAACTAACTCTGGCAACATATTGTAAAACCAATTTTGTTGTTGTATATCACAATATATCATATGTTCATTATCTGACGGCACAACATTGGGTGGCTTGTTGGTGTCAAATACAACTATTTTATATGTGTTTCTAATTGATTTCATTATGTCATTAATTTTATCAATATATTCATACAAATCATGAATAGTCTCGACGCCATTTAATGTATAATTACCATTAGTGGGCGATGATACAGAAACGTATATTAAATATATAAAACAATTTTCATCTAATAATGTGTTTCTTAATCTTTCTAACCTTCTAACATATTTATCTCTATCTTCAAGTGTGTCATGAGGAAAACACACATTATATTTTGTATTTACTAAAGTTTGGCCCGTTTTTTCTGTATAATAATGTTCAATAATTTTACAGTTTGCTCGCGCATCGCATACAAAAAAATGGTTATCAACAATATACTCAATGTCCATTTTATCAACAAGCAGTAATTTTATAATTGTGTATATAAACTGAGGCGTTGATAAAACCCAGTCAAACGGATACGATTCATTTCTAATATTAAATCTTTTTAATAAATCCGCTGTTGTGCATTGAGTTCCAATGGATATAAATTTGTTCATTATATATTATACACTAATATATTCTTTAACAAGGTTTGTTAGTTCTAGACTGCCTTTCAAACCAACGTGCGTCTCTATGCTACCATCCAATATCATATTGTAAAATTTATTAAAATGTGCATCAACATATGTTTGCGAATCTTTGGTGGCACCGCCGTATGCATATGCATAACCTTGTTCAACCATCCATGCATTCACCGACTTTTCTTCCATCGGTTTTACCAAATACACAGTGCCAAGTGCGCGACCATATTTGTCAAGGCCTTCAAATTTGATTTTAATACCGGCTCTGATTTTGTGTATAAACGCATACTTGCCAATGGTGCCCATAATTTTTTCTCGAAGTTTGTCTTGTTTGTCTCTTTGCGGCCCTTTGGGCGCTATCTCTGCACAATCGTATCCGGAACATCGCACCACAATGGATACTGGTTTTGTTATGTTGGGAAACTGTGTTGTAACACGCAACGTGTCGCCATCATGTACAGACACCAGAGAACATTCAATTGGCTCTTTCGTGCGAAACAGGTCTTCAAAAGATATTACAGTTTCTTTGTTAATACCGCTATAACAACACCACCACATATTCTCTCCTAGATGTGCATTATTATATTATCTATTTGCTTATTTCAATTTTTGATAGCCACTCCAAATATGCATTGCTTTTATTTAATGAAAACAATGTTCCCAAATGGCTTTTTGCAATATTGTATGCAATTAACTCTTTTTCATCGAGAGATTCAAGAAACTGTTGTTCTAAGGGAACCAACACTAAGGGAACCGAACCCGTATTCGACTTATTTAATTCCATAATAATTCATATGTATTTTGTTTATACGTATTAATTAAAAGTCAATTTTCTACAAAAGTCTTAAACCATCTTGATAAGCAGAGGCGCGGTTAGTATTCGAGTAATATTGGTGGTGGTCGCGCTCGTCTGGCTTGAAAAGTTATTGGCCGAATAATTGGTTTCCTGCGACACATTCTCTGGTCCCGAATTATTTACCGGTGCAAACGACTCTGCATCTATGTCCAAGTTCAGTTTAATCGTGGTGCCTTCCGGAATCCACACCATATCTCCCGCAACAAATCCATCGGCAACACCATAGTTCTTGGTTTGTGGGTCTCTGTTTCCAAACACATTGGCATCCACTGCATGTCTAAGCAGTTTGTTAATATTTCCAATCACAATAGAGCCCGACAAATCGCGAGTATATGCACCCGTTGCCGTTTCTTGGGACCCGGTCATCAAGTTCATTAGCGCGTTTGCATCAAACACGCCGCCATTAATTTCAAACTCGGACGCCGCATTAAACAACGAAGAAAACCCACCGCTGTATCCAAAATAGGTGCGAACATACGACACAAAATCACTATACAAGGTTGAGTATTTGCCCACCGATATTACATTTCCGATGGTGAGAGATTGAACAAACTCTTGTGCGCTCAAAGACAGCGAATCATAAGTGAAAGTGTCAGAGACAGGGTCAAAGGTTCCAAGTTTCTGGTTAAACAAGCCAACACTCAATCCAACTTGCACCGCATCGGTGGCATCAAATCGGCCAATTTGGTCCATGGGTCGCGCCCGAATGGTGTCAAATCCGCGCTCCAAGCTGAATCCACCCGTTGCCAAGAAAGCATAACGCGCGTTTGTCATGGTCTCTGTGCTGGTTGGGTCTTGGTTGCCACTATAATATGTAACAATTCCTTTGACCGAAGTGTAAAGATTGGCCAAAGAATTTACGGGCATGGTACGACTCGATGTGTAGATAACGTTTTTCACGGTAAGCACATCTACATTCACGGGGCTACCGCGGCACTGAAACTGCAAGCTGTCAATACTGGGTGCCAAGTTGCCATTGGACGCTTGTTCGGGGTGCAGCACATAATATGCTTCCCACGTATTGTCCTGAATGTCCCACAAGGCGGGGCCAGCGGCCACGCCGTCTTCGGCAGTCAGTTCGTGCAACTTCACGCTCACCATGTCTTGATACAGTTCAGAGCTAAAATGCACAATATGGGTTAGACGATACCATTTGCCAAGCTCTAATGTGCCTTGGTAATCACGGGTGGTCCAACCGTATTCCGAACCAGCTATTTCGTCGCCCGCATTTACAAACCCCTTGCTAATAAGGTCGGTTCCCTTATATTGAATACGAATAGCACCCTGGGCATCTACATACACCTTGGTTTGAGTAGTTCCATCTTCGCCAAATGCCTCTACACTGCAGCAGGCGCCGGGCACAGTAGTTAGCACTTTAAAATCCACACTGGCAAAAAAGTTGTTGAAAATGGTTCCAGTGTTATCATCGGCAACAGAGCTGCTCTCTTTGCCGGCCACATTTTCCAAACGAGGAAGTTGCCAGTTATCAATAATAGAATCCGTGGTGTTTGCATTGTGTCCAATGGTTACCTTTTGTCCGCCCAGCTTCGTGGTCTTAGTAACCGAGTTGGCAGGATTGTAAGTCACGAAGGCTGGTGTATTGCCCGGTTTTCGGGTGTCAGTTGCAGAGGTGGTGTATGTATCCATGTTCATATTGAAAGAAGTGTAGAGCTCATCATTCGAAACCAAATAATTCATTGTCTCTGTGGTTTTGACAATATCAAACTGGCGTAAAATAAACTCTACATTTCCGGCATTTGAACTGCTATTGGAACCAATGGCAATTAGTAGAACTTGGTCGGTTTGCGACATGGAGCCCTTGGAGCTAAAAGAATCAACCACCAATTTAACATTGGTATGCCCTTGCACAGAGGGAACGGGGCAAACGGCACCCACTTCCGCCCAGAAATTGTAGTTTTGTCCATTGACCAAAGTCACTGCCGGAACAATGTAGGTTCGACGTGCTTTATACCAAGAGGCCGCGTCTCCGGAACCAGTGGGTTTGGTATAAACAGTAATAAAAGGGGCGCTTACCTTGTTTAACAATTTTAACGAGGCCTGCACCATTTTCAGGTTGTTAATTGTAACATTGGTGCCAAATGGAATATACCAGTTGATTTTTTTACCTTTCACAATATTTTTGTAATACCAACCGTCGTAGTTAAGAGCCTCGATGGCGGGAGGCATAATGATGGGCGCATCGCCATCCGCGTAGTTGATTCCATTACTAAATGTGTTCATTATAGAATTAAATTAGAGATTTTCATATAAAGCATTTTTGCCATTTGTTTATTATTATGGATATTATCATCAAGAAATTTCGCAGCTTGTGCAACACTGCCTCTGATATTAATGAGCATTTGCCTACATTGTTTCGATATGCTAAACAATGCAACAGTGCTCTAGAGCTGGGTGTGCGTGGATGCATTAGTTCGTGGGCAATTGGTGCTGGGCTCTTAGAGAACCGCAATGGACAGCGAAAGCGTATGTTTATGAATGACAGTCGCGAGTGCCAGGTGGGCGAATTCGTGGATGCTGTGGAGCCTCTGAACATTGACGTAAAATACCAGTGGGTTAATGATTTGGACTTGACGTTTGACGAAGGAACCACTTTTGACTTGGTGTTTATTGATACATGGCACGTGTATGGGCAAATAAAACGAGAGCTGGAAAAGTTTTCCAAAGTGTGTAACAAGTATATTATTATGCACGACACCACGGTGGATGAAGTGGATGGTGAAACCATTCGTGAGTATGGCTACAATTACCAGCATGCGTATGCACGCGCAACCGAACTGGCACAAAGCTCTGGCATTCCCCGTGAAGAGATTTTGAAGGGAATGTGGTTTGGAATTCAGGAGTTTTTAGCAAGCCATCCGGAGTGGTACATTAAGGACCGCTATTTTAACAACAATGGACTTATGGTTCTTGCGCGCCGAACTTTGGACCCAAGGTCTTCTACTGCCGACCCAAGGTCTTATCCATACGATACAACAAAGTAAATAACGTAGTTCCCTATTATATATGTCAATTGTTGCATTAAAAAGAAAAGCCGCATCTCAATATAATAATTTAAGTGTTGGTCAGAGCCAGTTTTCCATCAACGGAACCACACGGTCTCAAGGCTACGTGGGTCAAACCTCCTTGTCGCGGTCTCTCATTCACACTCCCCACAAAGGGTCCGTGGCCAAGGACTACAATGGTATATATGCCAATCCAAGTATTAAAGCCACTGAAACTGTAAGCACCGAAGATAACACTGTTGTTAAAAAATCCGTGGTTAGCACTCGTGGCCTGCTTGCCACCAAGTATCGCTGGATAAATCGCCCGGACCCTCATGCCGTGGTTAAAGTAGATTCCGGCAAACTTACTAATGACCAGTTTGATTACATTACCCGTTTGCGCAAAAAGACGCTAGCCGATATTGCGAATAATTGTCCTCCCGACGAGGCCAAGACAAACGGGTCCGCTACTGTCAAGGCATGCTCTACAGTTATTAGGAGAAATAATGGCGCGCCTCTGTTCAGCAAAAAACCGCTGGCAGGATGCACTGTGGCCAAACCAGAGAGCACACTAGCTGCCGTGTCACAGTCACAACATATTTTGGGATTGGTGGAAGATTGCAACACGCTGGATAATTATAAATTTGTGTCGCCTTCGAAGCGCACACCGCTGCCAATGTAAAGGAAACCTACGGTTTCCTTATGAACCTTATCTTATACGCAGCACACTATGTGAAAGGGCGGAAACCGTAGGTTTCCTTAAAAATTGAACTTATATATTTACATAAACCGATAAGCATAAATATATAAGATGATTTCATTTATTAGACGCATGTTTTCTAGTTTCACCATGAATGACAACAAGGTTGCTCTAGGCCGATGGAGGCTGGATTATTGCGATAAGACGCTGACTCGTAAAATTCAAATGTCCAACGAAGACCACTGTGGAGTATGCATAAACAAGGAACATTACTTGAATACCAATGCGCCGTTTTGGCCTTAGAACATTAAAATTAAAAAATTGCAAAAACGCAATGATAATAAATTCTTCAAAAATCAAATAAAGGTTCGAAAAAATATTATGTAACCGTATATGCCCGCAATAAAACTAAGTGAAAAATATAAAACCGAACGAGAAGAAATATGCAAAAAAATTATTGATATTATTGGAACCGATTTTTTTTTGTGCGACTTAGAAGACAGTGTCGAAAAACAGCAAGCAATTCTTGCTTTGAAGGACGATATACAAAAATACTTTGCTGCAAGTGCAATTTCCCCATTTAAACCTTATTTGGATGGAACAGTGAAGAGAGACTATCTAATTATTATAAAGTATATTTTAAAACAATTAGGTTATACTATTCAAAGTAACTCGTATTTGCGCAGTGAAAGTTCTGGATTATTTCGAAGAACCACGCGTTACAAAATTGTAAAAGATGAATTATTGGTGCATATTTAATTGCGTTTATTATTGCAAAAATAAAAGATTTAGGAATAATATAATGGAATCCAAAACTTATGAATGTCCTTGCGGAAAAACTTACAACTATCCTCAAAATTTATATGCACATCGTAAAAATTGCAAAGCCTACTTGCAAACCAAAACAAACTTTGAAACAAAACCAATTCTGGAAACAAAAACATATGTAAGCCAAGGAACACAAACTGATACGATTCAAAAAAACTACATAACAATGAATAATATAAAAATAAATACAACAGTAAATCTGGGTGAAAAATTTTACACGGAACTACTATTAAAATTTAATATGATGTTTGAGTCATCTGCCTTTGAGTATCGTGTTTTTAACCATTTTTATAAATATATAAACAGCGATGATTATGAATATATTATTGATATTGCCGACATTTGCGAGTTCATTGATTCAACAGTTATTATAAATTTTTTAAAACAAAACTTTTTTAATTCTGTTCATTATATTTACAAAAATGATACTTATTTTATAACAATATTTACATTAAAACGACTACTACTTTCAATTAATTTACCCATTGCTGTTGAAATATTTAGAGTATATGATTTGATGGAATATGTTGTAAAAAACACAATATACAGTATGGCACACAGATATAATTATATACGTGATATAGAAAATGATATATTAAGTAGATTTGAAAAACATGAACAGTGTGTATATTATGGAACAATTGATGATACGACAGAAACTGGTGAAAAATTAATAAAATTTGGTATGTCTAATTTATTAAAAAATAGAGTTGAGTCGCATCGTAAAACATATAATAATTTTATACTTGTTGCTGCATTCAAAGTAAATAATAATGCTAAGATTGAATATCTGATTAAAAAACATCCATTGTTAAGAAATTTACGTCGTTGTATTACAATTGATGGAAAAAATAAAACAGAATTATTATGTATTAATGATTTGTCTCTAAGCAGACTTAATGAAATTATTGAAGAAATCATAAACACGGAATAATTATAAAATTCGCATGGCCTTTCGAATATCGTTCTCCACGTTGCGCATATGCACTTGTTCCATGGCTCTGAAATCGCCAAACTCCAGAGGCGACACAATCCATTCAATGGGGTTATTGGGTCCAATAATGCCATTAGCAATGCGCTCCGCGCGTTCCGCATGAAAGTCCGAAGTCACCACATATATGTTTGAAAACGCCTCTTGTTCAATGAGCGAACGCACATAAACAAAGTTTTCCGCGGTGTTGGTGGATTTCTCGTCCAATATAAAATCCCAGTTGTCGGTATTGGCGCCATAAATAAACGGCTTCTGCGTTTCAACCAAGCGCTGCATTTTTTTGGCCTCTGACTCTGCCCCGGCATACTTAATTCCGCCGCTGAACCCAAACGAGACGTTTGCAGTAGGCTCTACACTTTGCGCTAGCGCAAGCGCCGTTTGAATGCGGTCGTTCAACAACGCCGCAACGTGGCACCCGAGAATAATAATAAGAACGTTCATTGTAATAATAATATTATTTTGTATATTTTCTACAAAATAGCATTTTAATATTTCAATTTTTTAAGCAGACCGAGGTTTAAAGTCCGGATTGTGTTCAATGGCATTTAACAAACGAATCTGAGCCTTGGCCTTTTTAAGTGTGGTGCATTTGGACATTGTGCGTCTCTTTCCTTTACTTTGTCTCTTCTTATCGAGACTTTGTCTCTTCTTAACACTATAGCAGTTTTTACCGCGCAACTTACGAATTGTGTATGGCATATATATTATTGTTGGATATAAAATTGAAATTAAAATACTTATTTTTATAACACAATAAATAATATAATAAATGCAATTTATAAAATGAATACTTACATCGGCCGCGTGACAATTTCAAATTTCGACAGCAGTTATGAAATCAAGGAGTTCTTCATGGACGCCTTGATTCGATGGGGAATGGCCAATGAGTCAGACCATGTCTGGACCACGAAACATAATATTCACGTATTATACACAGACCAGTTTAATATTGCACTTGCGCAACGAAATGCCAAACCCACTTACATATTGGAACTTTATTCTAAAGTGCCGCTTAGAGAAGACGGTCCCACCAGGTATATGCTCAGAGAAACCGTTGAACATATACGTACTCAATTTATGCACCCAGATTTACTAGTTTAAATGTTCCTGAATATCAGCATATCGTTCTTTATTTAAAACGCGCATCATGGTTGCAAATGGACTAATGTCATCGCCTTCAATTACGGATTTCAGTATATCTAATGAGAACCCAGACACCATAGATACTCCCGACATATTCGCGGTTGTTTGATAATCGCCGTATGAACCATTTACGTTCCAAAAAACAATATGAGGCAGTGTGAAACCCTTTTCGGCGAACTTATTTTTCATAACTTCAAATGTGGTTTCATTATAGACCGAATCTGCCTTGTTAAACTGCATGTCGCTTACAATAATGAGCTTATCGACCATAACCGAAGGTGTCTCCGACAAAACCGCATCAAATGCCGCACAAATGTTTGTGGAACCTCCCCATGGTGCTTGTTTCAGAATTTCCACATTATCGTGCAACGACTCACCAGTTAATTCCACAAACTGTGGTTGCGATTCAAACGTTAGCACCTTATTTTTAAAGTCCGGGTTGGTTGAACAAGACGCAATTAAAATGCCCATTGTAATAGAGACCAACATTGGTAACCCGTTCATAGACGACGACACGTCGCTTAAAACCAGCATATTTGACCTAGGCGCCTTTTCAATAATTTCTTCCCATTGTTTTTCCACTAATGTATCTAGAGGCAAATGCTGGTCCAAATACTTTTTAACCACTTCGTGTGGATGCAATGCGCCCACATTTACTTTGCCTTCGCCCGATTTCAGCGAATCCAAGTACGCCTCATACTTATCAAGGTCGTTGCGTTTAAACGCCTTCGTATGGCGATTCAGCGCTTGCGACGGCAAAACGTTGTAATCTACCGATGGCCAATCCCCGGAGCACATTTTTTGCTCCAAAATACCAATATATCTGCGCAGAGGAGTTAAATACTTCTTGCGCATCTCCGGCATTCCAATTTTCATGGACCTAGCCAAACGATAGGTAAAGTCGGTATCTTTATTTACCACACTGGACTCGGAGGGAATCCATTTGGCAACTAGAGACACTGGCTGTCCCTGTTCCATATGTTCCAAATCCTTTTTCAACTGTTCCCCCAACAAACGCACATATTCCTTGAATGCCGCCGTCTTTGGACTTAGATACACCATGTCGTCGTAGCGACCGTAGCGGTCGATGTAGAGCCACATATTCTTGGCAAGTTGTGCGTCATATTTGTAGGTAAGCCATTCGTATAACATACGCCCAATTTCGCGTTCGCCCTTGCCGCCGCGAATGTCGCGAACATAGGCAATAATTTTGAGCGTATAAAGAAGACTTTCTTGTGCGGCCTTGTCTGCCAATCGATACAATGCAATTTGATTTACCCCGCGAACCGCCCCGTAAAACAAATTCACCAGTGCGTCGCCGCTGCTACTGAGAGTGGTTGCGCCATTAGCAGTTGTGGTAAGCGGAATTAACTCAGGCAAATCGGCGGGTTCTTCTTCTTCTTCTTCTTTAACCTGTGGCTTTTTATTCCAGATATAATTCAATACATTTGCTAACATTTGTTGTATTAAAATAGAGAATAGCGTTTAAGCCTTTTTAGAAACCCCTTACTGTTTATTCATAATTTCGCATATCAAACAAAAACTCCAGTTTGCCCCATTCAAGTTTAACACGGCGCCCTTGTCGTTCATCAGTTTTACCGACAGCTTTTGAATTCGCACCGGTCCAAAGTATTTGCGGTCCTGATTTTGCATGGTACCACCAAACTCCATATATGTTTGTCCAAATGACATGCCCGTTAGTTTCATCGGAATGAGAGCAAATACGTCTTTCAAATATGGCCCAGTTGCATAACTTTTGGTTTTAGTTCGTCGCGCCTCTACAATCTGGTTCATTGCATACAATTGTTTTGAGTTTAAACTAGTATTTAGTTTATTGGACGCAGAGACGGCAGTTTTAACGCCCGTAACCGGGTCGCACTGATATGTGGCCCGCACCGCGTATGACGGCAATGCCAAATCATTTTCCAACGACGATATTGTAATAAGTCCCGCATTCACATGATTTTGAATAAAATCGTCCAGCACAACCAAAAAATAATTGTACAAATTGGTGTTTAAGACAGTGTCGCCAATTAATGCTATTCTATTTGTGGTTGCATTATACGAATACACATAACCAGTTGGGTCATCATTAAACACGTTATCTCGATAATTTTCAAACGGATATGATTCCGTCGTAATTTGCAAAAAATCGCCCAATGCATATTCGGTAAAACTATGAAATCCCATGAGCCATCCCAGTGTTGAATCCCATGTCACATTTTGTGTAACGCCTACATTACAATAAACAAAACTGACCGCGTCATAAAACACCAGTTTATAGTCTTTGGCCGTGTATTTTTTATTTATGTTCATGCGAATTTTGGTGTATTCCTGATTGTTTATGTTAATAACACTAATTAGAGAGCCATTCGCAATTGAATTTGCGGCTAATAATTTATTTATTTCTTCAAGCATATCAGTTCGAGTGTAGTCTCGTATTCCTTCATTGTTAATTGGCAACTCAAATACAATATCATTTGCGCCGTTACCACTAGCAACACCATCCACAAATGGTTTAAATATAAATTTATTATTTAAGGTTGTTATTCGAACTATGTTGCTAATTACGCTTCCATTGGCCGTAATGGTTGCATGAGGGTCTGTTCCAATAATATTATAGGACAAATCATAGTATCCATTGCTTGAATTGTACTGGGGTGGATTGTTACTCGGGTCAAATTTTAAGTTATTTTTCCACGAATTGCCTATAAGTTTTACGCGATAATTTGTTTCAGTTAAGTTTTTACTTATTTCGAGTCGCAAAGATATTTGGTTGCCATTAATTGTAAGACTTGACCCTGTCATAATATTGTCGCCATCACTATCTACAAATCTTCGAAATTCGTTCGTAATATGTTCCGCGTAATTGGAGTAAGTACCTGTTGTAAATTCGAATGTAATTACCGGCGCATTTTGATTGCCAAATCCTTGACCATATAGTCCGCCGGTTTGTTTGGGGCGCAATACTAGCTTATTATTTGTACTGTTAATTGTAATATTTGCTTGGGTTGTATGTGTTCGCGTTAGCACAAAACTGGTATCAGTTAAATAATTGATGGACGAGTCAAATTTAAAAATATCTTCCTTTAAAAAACAATTGGACAAATCAACAATATACGTGGTTTGTGTAAATTTTCGCAATATATCAAACTTTAAAGTGGGCAAATTTGATTCAATAAAAAATCCAGTACTATACACGTTTGCGTTTTCGTTAATATTAAATTCGCCGTTCGGTTGATACGGATTTATTGTGCTGGCATTCATGGTCGCCAAACCTTGATTAACAGCGGCCGTGTAGTCATTCAATAAATACCCTGACCCCGTTGATGCTGGAACCGTCGCAATGCGCACATTTTCACTAACGTCATAATACGGTTTGGTACATTCAATTCGTATTTGTTCTTGATTCAATGATATATCATAATTAGTTACTTCCGCCTTTTTCTCTGACACAATCTCGTTTAATTGAATAACATTTGTATCTGGAAAAGCAAAACACGAAGTTGCGCCCGTCCAAATATGGTTTCCTATTTGTGTTTCATTCGGAAATATAATATCCAGTTTTGTGTTTTCTATTTGCTGTGTATTTGTTCGATTAAGTTTTACTGCAATTTTAATTATAGAATTGTTCCCACTGGAATCGTTTGTTCGAGTTACATACGAATATACACTATCTACGTATTGGTTTGCTTGTAACTGAGTATTTAAATCCACGATTAACTGTGTTCTGGTATAATTTGCGTTAGGTGGCAAACTGAATGTCACAGGAAACTCCAATATTGTATTGGTGCCAATGTATTGTCTTACCGTAAAATAATTATTTGAATTATCGATGTAATATCCAGTAACTGGGTCAGATGCATTTACTGGTGGCAATACATTGGACATAGAATATGCAATAAAGGGGCGATATGTATTTTGTGTGAAACCCAAAAAATTGGGAATAGCTGATGTGGGAAAATAGAGTTCATAGTTGGTTTCGTCAAACTGTTTTAACAAATCAAACTCAAACACAACTTTTGCATTGTTGGCATTCAAATTGTATGACACCTTGGTTTCACCAAAGCTGGTGTCGAGAGCCGGATTGTATTTGGTATCCAAAGGGTTGTTTGCAATATACGTTTTAATAGCACTCTTATTTTTTAAAAAATCAAATCGACTGTTAATTGCATTTATAATATCTGTTGGCGAATAAGTTCCTGACCGTATTTCAACCTTAATGTCGTGGTTACCATTATTAATACCAGGGCTGTTTCCCTTGATATAAAAAAAATTACTTCCAAATGATTCATTTACGGTGTACCACGTGTATGGAATTTGCACCGAATACAATTTCATCGAAATTACATTCTCTATTCCTTCGGACAAATTCATAGTAAAATTGGTGGAACTTGTATTTGTGGGGTCGTCACGAAACTGACTATCCACTGATATCATTTTAAAAATCGTTTTTCGCTCCACTGGATTTAAACTCATTTTGTCTTTTACGTAATCCACCGTATTTACCTCTATGGCGCCTTGCGTTGGAAGTTCTTTTGGTGTAGGTTTTCCTGGCGCTTGTTTCAACTCTTTTTCTGCCGTTTTTGCCTCTGATTCAACAAACCCCTCGACCACATTATCCTGTTCCTGTTCCTCTTCCGAAAAAAAACGGTCATACATTGACTCGAAGAATTGGTATAAACGTTTTGATTTGCCTTCATATTTATCCATCATTTGTAATATTTTCATTTCTAGTTCTCTGTCCGTGGGATTATTTAATTCCAATATGCGGTAGCAATCTTCGTCCGAATATTGGGTAACATCATATTCATTATTGGACATTATATAATATACAATTTTATAAAATACTTATTTATATTCATAATCGGCGTTTAAACATTCCAATTACATATTCCATGTCTTCGGGCTGCAGCACGTTTGGTGGAAAGAAGTTAATTCCCTGACCTCGTTTTTGGTGCGTGGAACCTTTAAAACAATGTGTATCCAGCGTTTTCATAAATTGCTCTTCCTCTGTTGTCATGGTTTCCCTTGCAATGCGGGTCTTACCTAAATAGGCATACCGATTGTAGTTTCCCTCTTCATATATGCGATGTTTTCCGGCAACAGGAACGTTGCGAACCATACCAATTCCCATAATTTTGTTAATGTCATTATTCATCTCTAAAACAAACATGATTCCCTCTGTGCTTACAAAGTGCGAAACAAGTCTTGGAACACCATATGCACATTGTATTCCTTTCACTTGTTTGCAATAATCCAGCATTTCTTGATGCGTGTCGCTATTAAATCGCGTAAGCATTAAATAATGCTTTTTGGGGGCACTTTTGATGGTTTTTAGTTCGCGAACCTTTTTATTTCTGGCCAGTCGTTTGCGAATTTTTTCTTCCTCCTTGATTCGGTCGTCATCTTCATCTTCTAGAGGCGGCGAGTCCAAAGGCTCTAGAGGCGGTGAGTCCAAAGGCTCTAGAGGCGGTGAGTCCAAAGGCTCTGGTGGTAAATGCAAATTCATAATAATAACATTAAGTTACATACACACATTATTTATAATGTTATATCAATTTTTCAAATATAATATTATATGTCCTCCTCTATTGACAGTTACCATATTTCCGTAGATAATGATGATGAAAAATATATAAAACAACTCGACAACTATGCAAATTTCCCAAATGCAGATGACCAACGCTATTCCATTGACGAGTCCGAATCGGGCTCCGGTTCCGACGTTGAATACAAAAAAATTAGTTATCCTGAGGCCATGCAACGTTTAGAGGCATACTTGGACAATAGTGAATTGGATATTGTGCATGACTACATAAAATCCAAAAAAATAATATTTGAGCGGGCATCACATGCAGAGCATATAAAAGCTCTGTTATTAAACATTCCATCCATCATAATTGCAGTTGCATTAGGATTCATTCCATGGTTTAATGTCACTGTAAAAATTCCCATATCAGTTTTAAGCGGAATATTGCTATGCCTACAACAATGGTTGCACTATGGCAATTACCGCACAAAGGCACAAATGTATGCCGAATACAGTTCCAATTACGCAACCATGCTGATTCACTTTGATAAAATTAAATATGTTTCTAGCGACACCATGCTGAAGTGCATGGAGAGCAAACTGGAATGCATGGATAAACCGGTGCCTACACCCGTGCTTGGCAATATTAACATTTTTGCAACATTTAAAAAAATGGAACATCAACGAAATATATTAATTCGCAAATACGTTCGTATTGAAAATAAATTGTCCAAATGGCGAGCGCAAAATTCAAATACAAACGAGCCTTCGCTGGTAGCAAAAATTAAAGAAATCAAAGGACAACTTGCGCAGTTAAATTATAGTGAATTGAAAAAAAAAATGGAACATGAAACTAATATGTAATGCAAATATATAGTATAAATTATGGATTTTTTGCGACAAATGCCAAAATACATATCGCAATCCAAAAAAACAATAAAATCAAATAATAAATCCCCATTAGTAAAAACGCGAAAAACTATTGCAAAAGAAACCGCAAATGTTGGATACACTATGCCCAATATAAACGATTTAAATAATTACACAATGGATGTTGCACCTATTGTGAATACTTTAGATGGCAAGTATAACGACGAATATAATAATGCAACATGCAAACGAACAAATAATGGCGTGTCGTTAAAGTCGCAGCAAATATTTGTATCCAAGTATATAAATTTATATACACCCTATCGCGGAATAGTACTATGGCACGGACTTGGTTCCGGAAAAACCCTGTCTGCTATATCAGTCGCAGAACAATTTATATCCGACCAAAAACACGATAAAAAATACAAGGTGTTGTTTATTTCTCCGGCAATGTTGGTTAGCAATTTTGAAACTGAAATTCAAAAATACGATGAATTTTATAAATACAACGAAATATATGGAGAAAACTACACTCATTTTACTTCAAATGGTAAGCTTACCACGTACAGTGAATCGCAAAATCGCGGACTTTTTAAAAACAAGGTTATTATTATTGACGAATCTCAATTATTAATTAGCAGTATTACTCGCGCCTTGTTAAATAAGGATAAAAATATTAACAACAATTTGGTTAGTGCTTACACCCAAATGTTGCGCGAAACTGCGTTAAAAATTGTATGTTTAAGTGGAACGCCAATTGACATTACGCCCGCCGAATTAGCTGTGTTATTTAATTTGTTGGCAGGAACACCTATGTATTACATTCTTGATAATGTGAATTCTACAAATATTGAGGACGAAGATTTCGCAAAATCCATTCAATTTCAATATACGGCCAATGGCAACGCGTTAATATACAGAAACCCTGTATTTTTTCATAATAACAGCGAAAATAAACTTGTATATACACCAACCGGAAACGCATATTCAAACGAACAATTTCTTGAAAAAATTAAACAACAATTTCCCGATGCTACTGTTACAATTAAATATAAAGACCCGCTATTTAACGTTGAAAGTTTTATTGAAGAACATGGAATTATTTATCCCAAACAAGAATACAGCTACAATGTTGCCGTAGATACAACCAAAATAAGAGAAAACCACATAAAACGCGGATTAACGCCAAGAACATATGAAGTAAAAAATGCCGAAATATTTCAAAAAAAAGTGGCCGGATACATGTCATATTTTGACAACATTCAAAGTATTATTCCAAAAGTAAAAATATTAAACGAGGCAACTACCAATTATAACAGCAATAAGTATCGTATTGGATATGACAACAGCGACCGCGAATTATTTACAGTTCAATTGTGTGATTATAGTCCGTATCAGCAGGAAATGATAGACTATCTAAGTAGTTCCGTGTTCAATGACAATCTAATGGCCGTAGATTTGTATGGTTTTATGAAACGGAATTGCGAGCATTTTGTATATCCATTTATATCGGTGGATGACTTCAAAGCTAATTATGTTAATAGCATTGAATATAATATTAAGTTTGGCATTAAAAAAATGTACCATAGCGGGAATTTAACCATTGAAGCGTTATCAGAAAAAGAGGCCATTCACAAATTGTTTTTGCGATTAATGTTTGTGTATAACATGTATCCAAAATTGGAAGAAATATCAGATGCGGAGTCGTTTTTTCAAAAATACGTTGAAAGTAGAAACAAAAAATCAGAGGCATTTATTCAGTTTGCACAAAAATATGTATCAAGTGATTCTTCTAGTAGTAGTAGTAGTAGTAGTGGCGGTGCAGGTAAAGCAAAAACGCAATATACGAAAAAACTACCCAAAAAAGCTACTCGCAAAATAATTAAAAACCCAAAACCAAAACAACAACACGGCATTCACGATTTAATAGAGTTTCAAAACGTAAATGATGCTAATTTAATTTATAACTATTATAAAAAATACGTTAAAATATTGTCGGATGTGATACTATGCACATTTCCAGTTTATAGTGTATGGAGCACACCTAACATTGAATTAAAAACCCCAGAATGTTTTGAATCTGAATACGATGCAAACCCTCTTGATTATTGTGCCGAACACTTACATATAAGTAAATTACAAAAGTATAGTTCAAAAATGTACGAAATTGTACAACGCATTCTTGATAATCCGGATGCATGTCACATTATTTATTCTCAATTTAAACAAGTAAATATTCCACTGGCACGCGCGCTCATGGCCAACGGTTACGAACAGTTTAAAATTAAAATTGATTCGAAAAATTATGGTAAAAACAAAAAAATAGTTGCGGACGGTACATATAACAAATCCAAGCGACATTTTATGTATATTACCGGCACCGGTGGTTCTGATAACGTGGTGGATGAAGACGCAAAATTTTATAATCAAATTTGGGGACCAAATTATGACGAGGGACAATTGGACAGCAAATTAAAACAGCATTACATTAATATATTTAATGAAAATGTAGATGATGATATTTATAGTGTTATTCGAAGACAAGTTGGTATTAATAATGAACGCGGTCAAATATGCAACGTTGTTATATTAAATAGTGCGGCTGCAGAGGGCATTACGCTAAAAACTGTAAGGTACGTGCATTTGTTGCACCCACCTGCCAGTATGGCCAAAATATATCAAATTATTGGTCGTGCCGTAAGAAATTGCACACATGAAAAATTAAACGAAGAAGAACGCAATGTAACACCCATTTTGTATTTAAGCGCTTCGTCCAATGGTACTACAAGTGACCAAGATAAATATAATGAGTGTGTTAATGTTGCCGATGCCTATGTGCCCTATTTGAAATTATTAAAACAAACCTCGGTGGATTGTAAATTAAACGAGCAAATTGAGTATCATGGCGAACCTGTTCATCAAAATCTGCAAAATAATTGCGTTATTAGCATATAACATTAATTGTTTTTATAGGCAATCCAATACCACGGCTCATTATATACAATTTTAATATCTTTGTTTTCCGCAAATCGCTTTGTAATAATATTAGAGGCGGGGGTTTCCACCCACGATTTAAATTTAACAAGAACGCGTTTATGTGTGTCGTTATTTTTAATAGGAAATTCCAGGATTTTTTCGATGAATCCAATGCGCAAAGAGCTAATGATTTGAAATATATATTGGCGAGGCAGCTCTTTGCTCACTCTTGGAATACATATAGTTAAATTGGTTGGATTATGTTGCATGAACTTAATATATTTACTGTTTGCATGTATTTGTTTCAATTTTTTATGTGTATTTAACTAATAATATTATTAATTAAATAAAGGTGCTGTCTCCAGTAAGCGGGCGTCAATAATATATTATTTATTTGTTTATTAATTCTAGTTGTAGCGGTTTAGAGACAAACTACCTGCGAATTTGGCTTAAGCTTTCTTTTTATCAATAATAATATATAATGTCTTCTGGCGACTATATTACATTAAAAAAATCCAAGCAACTCCAAAATGTTCATTATAATACTGCTAGTTCAGTAAATTTGCCCCAGCTTAATTACGAAAACTATGTGCATAATTTAAATTTGCGTGCTATTAAATGTTCGACGGCCACTTACGGCAATGGCGCGGCAAAGCCGCTGTCGTTTAACGGTGTCCCGCTCGGTCGCACCACCGGATGTCCCGCCAATTCATACGAAGGTCCCGTGCAAGCACCGGTTATAGATACGTCGGCGCCTTTAATCAGTAACCCGTCTATTCCTACCAAGTTTCAAATGCCTTCGTCGGAAGTTGGTTCAACTGTTATTCCTGAAGAATATAAGGTTGCTTGTACCAAGGCATGCACTCCATATATGCAAAGCGCGCGTGAATACAATGCAGGCGTGCGCCCATGGCGCCGGCAATGGAACTTGAAAAAGGCGGGCATGTTATCTATTAGCGATTCGACGACTTATTCTATGTAGGGCCTAGGGTCCTTGACTCGGACTTGTCGGTCCTTGACCACGTGTGTTTTTGCATAAAAAATCGTAGAGGTGCAGTGGTTTTTTGTCTTGATTTGGCGGATTGTCTTTTAACGTTTTTTCCAGGTCATCGCAATACAACTTGTGGCGTTTTTTTATGTCGTTAAATTTATCCAATAAATGGTTCAGCATTTATTTGATACACGTGTTATATCTTTATCTACAAATCCGATAAGTTTATCATTAGATTCCCTTGTTTTTTATTAGGTTTTGGTACAACCTTATTGGAAGGTGTTTTTCTGTCAGGAGGCAACAACATTTGCCGACGGTATTCAAACAAATCTTGCATCTCTTTTTCCATGAATGGCACCTCAATCAGCTTGTAATTATCGTTATTTGGGTGCAGTGCCACCAGACACAGTTGTGTTATTTTTTTTCCGTATTTTTGCTCCAAAATAGTCTTGTAAGTGTTCAGTTGCAATGCATAGTGCCAAAAGTTGGTATCCGGCAAATGTTTGATGCATTCCGTCGTCGATACGTTTCCATACGGGTTTTCTTTAATAATGTCTCTGCACCGTTTCCAGTCATAGATGCGCAACGTTCCATCCGGGTTTTCATACACCATATCAATCGACCCCGCTATCTTTAATTCTTCGTGGAAAACGGTCCATTCTGTTCTATATGCTTGTAGATGAGGATGGTCCTTCAAGTAATTCTGGAAGTAGGAGAATTCGACACTGGTGTTGGTAACGGGCATCTGATTGTAATAGCACTCGATGTCGTAGTGCATATTGGTGCCGGCGCCGGATGCCTGGTCCCGATTAGCGTCCCATGACGCAAGAATTTGTTCTTCGGTCATTTGGTAGTATTTATAAGTGGGGTCAGAGCTGTGTTTTTTGGAACTAACAATTTGCTTGACGATTTTTTGGGCATCAAACTTGGCAAAGTGATGGTGATTCCATGTGGTAACCGAGGTAAAGGTGGAGTCGGGGATGCCCGTTTGAGGGTCGGTAATTGTATATACGTGGGTGGGTTCGTCGAACGCGATGAAGGCATCTCTGGGATGGGCATTCTTTTTGGCTAAGTAATCAATTGACATATATTATAAACTATATTTATTGGTGTATATAGTTTTATTTTCATCAATTTTATAAATTAATTAAAATCCAATCGTAAAATGGCTTACTATTTAATTCATGTGTGGAAGATATAGAAACCAATACTTTTACAACAACATCGTGTTTATTCGGTAAGTCATTGTATATTTTTTTTACTGTTTGCATCGGGTTTTCATCATCAATGATGTTTTCATATATTACTGTTCCATCACTGCTATTCAAAATGCGTATAGCCTTAATACTACTAAGGTCCGGATAAATTCCCATTTGTGTATTATGCACCATTCCTTTATCTAATAATATTTCCAATAATTTTGCAACCCCACATAATTTGCAAAACCGTTAATGCAGTGCTTGCAACCGCAAATATATAATAATACGGCGAATATAAAGCACCGCTTGTGTAATGTTGTGTCGCCTGAAATATGCATATAGCATAATAATATGGCCATAGTGCAAATCTATACCATAAAAAGCTTGCTGCAAACCCGAATCTTGACCATTTGTACATGGCTGAATCGCGATTATTTGTTAGCTTCAATATACTCATCGCAGTTAGTGGAACACTGCTTATTTCGGTAATTCCGAAAAAAAATATGGCCCAGTAGTGCAAAAAAGAGTCAAACCCACACAATGCAAGCACAAATGCCATAATATGATGGGTTACATTTTGAAACGTACGCATTTCTTTGTTTGCAATGCAATACACAC